>Ga0080027_10000111_pt1 | contig 34929 bp, 34 predicted proteins | sample OrgsoiDNA2013046_FD_70962 | JGI IMG/M metagenome (GOLD analysis project Ga0080027, IMG submission 70962) | Permafrost soil microbial communities from the Arctic, to analyse light accelerated degradation of dissolved organic matter (DOM) -... | ecosystem: Environmental > Terrestrial > Soil >... | reverse complement strand
GCGCCACATTGAAATTGATCACATTTTTACCATTCACGAGATTGGTCACGCAATCTTTTCCAAGATTTCCGATGACTTGCATTTTGATCATAACTTAAAATTTAGCTGCGTACTTAAAATTGTTAATACAGGCAATTTACAGGATTTGAGGACCCTGTAAAATACTATTTTCCGGGAATAAGTATCTTTGCGCCTATGAGCAGAAAAGGCAAAGTGCTGGTGGCAATGAGCGGGGGTATTGACAGTACCATCTCCGCCCTCATGCTGCAGGATCAGGGTTATGAAGTGATTGGCATTACCATGAAGACCTGGGATTATGCCGGCGCCGGTACTTCTAAAAAAGAAACGGGCTGTTGCAACCTGGAAAGCTTCAATGATGCCCGCATGGCAGCCGTCCAGCATGGGTTTCCCCATTTTGTACTGGATATCCGGGATGAATTCGGAACCGCAGTTATTGACAATTTCGTGGAAGAATATCTTGCAGGCAGAACACCCAATCCCTGTGTGATGTGCAATACCCATATTAAATGGCGGGCCCTTCTGAAAAGAGCCGACGCCCTGGATTGTGAATTTATTGCCACCGGTCATTATGCTTTTATCCACCGGCATGAAAACGGACGTCATTTCCTCAGCAAGGGAGTGGATGAAAATAAGGACCAGAGTTATGTACTCTGGGGTTTGCAGCAGGACCTGCTCAGCCGCACCCTGCTACCCCTTGGAAAGTACAAAAAACCAGAAATACGGCAAATGGCCATTGAATATGGTTATCCCGAACTGGCTAAGAAAAGTGAGAGTTACGAAATATGTTTTGTGCCGGATAATGATTACAGGGGGTTTTTAAAAAAGAAAATGCCCGCTCTGGAAACATCTGTGGAAGGTGGTTATTTTGTGGATACCGAAGGGAATATTATCGGTAAACACCGGGGCTATCCATTTTATACGATCGGTCAGCGGAAGGGTCTTGAGATTACATTTGGAAAGCCGGTATATGTTACCGCTATTCACCCGGATAATAATACTGTCGTGCTGGGAGAAGAGAAAGATCTGGCTGGTCAGTCCATGATGGTAACCGGATTGAATATGCAGAAATACGACGTCGTTCCGGATGGTATGGAAGTGATCACAAAAATCCGGTACAAGGACAAAGGCAGCCTGAGTAACCTGTATGCCGAAGGAAACCAGTTCCGCGTACACTTTGATGAACCCGTAAAAAGTATCGCACCCGGACAAAGTGCCGTTTTTTATGAAGGCGATGATGTAATTGGGGGCGGTATCATTCGATTAAAGCCATAGGCTTTACTCGAAATGTGCAGATGTGCAAATTATGAAAGAACATATTTATTTTTCAAACCTGCAGTGGACCGGCAATACAGGCAAAGGCACGGAAACGTATCGTGGCTATGAAAGAGCACACCTGATTTCCATTGAGGGGAAACTTCCTATTCACGCTTCTTCTGATCCATCATTCCGGGGTGATAAATCAAAATATAATCCTGAAGAATTATTTCTGTCATCACTTTCTTCCTGTCATATGCTTTGGTTTTTGCATTTCAGTTCTGAAGCATCCGTCATTGTAACAGCCTATTCCGATTCAGCGACCGGTATTATGATGGAATCAAATGATGGCAATGGAAAATTTTCTGAAGTCATTTTAAAACCGCGCGTGAAAGTAAAAGAGGAATGGATGATTGAAAAAACAGCGTCCCTGCACGAAAAAGCAAACCGGTTTTGCTTTATTGCGAACTCCTGTAATTTTCCGGTAAGGCATGACGGGATTACCACGTTGACCGATGACCGATGACTGTTAGCCGTTGACTGGAAAAAGAAAATGGCCAATGGTATTTAACCATCGACCATTGGGTTCAGGGTCTAGTTTTAGGCTTTCAGCTATAGGCTTTCAGCTTTACTAGGCGTTAAAAAGGGGATTCAACAACCAGTTATAAACCTGACTGCCCACGTTTAATATCGGGTTAGAGCTCGGTTTTGGCGTTTTTTCTACATATTCAGTTGATTCGACTTTCACTTTTACAGCAACCACGTTATTTTTTTCAAATGAACCTGTAAATTGATTTGCAAGGGTTGAGCTTTTCATTTCCTTATCGGACCATACAATGGTCGCAACTCCGGAAATTTTCAGAAAGAACTCTTTCCCCTTTTTGAAAAAGTCGAGCTTGGCAGGCATTTCTTTAGAAAATGATTCTATTACCTGTGTGGGTCTTGGAATAATAAACCAGATATTTCCTTCTTCGTCTACTTCTGTGGTCCGTACAATATGTGTGGGTAAATTAACCAGTGCATTGGACTCTGACATAAACAAAGCATTTTCCAATTCCTTTATCTTTTCACTTAGAAACGTTACTGACATATCCTGTATCATGTGGTAGGTTTGCCAAATGAATTCAATCCGCATACCAAAAACTTAGCATCTGGAAATGAAGGATTTGCAGTTTGGCTTGGCCCTTTTTCTTCCTGATTTGGGAGCGATTTTCCTGAAAAGGTCCGGTCAGAATAATGATAAAATAACGGGGTCCGTATAGTCTTTTATAAACTCAATGATATTCTCCTGCGCCTGAAAATCATTTCGGTTATGCATGGTCGTTAGTACGATACAGGACATGCCGGCATGCAGGGCGGTTTCTACTCCTTTTGGTGCGTCTTCAAATACAATGCAGTCACCGGGCCGGGTATTTAACAAAGCGGCGGCTTTCAAAAAAGTTTCCGGATGCGGTTTACTGATCTCCACATCATCCGCACTCACAATGACGGTGAAATATTTTCGGATATCCAGGTTGTCCAGCACAAAATCAATATTAAAAGTAATAGCCGCTGAACCAATGGCCATGGGAATATTTTTCTTCCGGGCCTTTTTCAGAAAATCCTCCAGTCCATCGATCAGTTGAAGATGTGGCAGATAGGTGTTTTGATACCTTTTCTCCTTTTCTGCCGACCAGAAATCCATTTCAGCGGCTGTAAACCGTTCTTCCCCAAAAACCCGGATCAGTAACTCTGAATTCTTACCATACATCTGGCTTTTTACCCCTGCATAATCCAGTCCCGCTTTCAGATCCTCATTGAGAATTTCAGTCCATGCCCGGATATGGAATTCCATATCGTTGATCAGGGTACCATTGAGATCAAAAATCAGTGCCGGGGGAGAAGTTCTCATCATGAATATTTATAAAAAAGCAATGCCACTGTCAGAAGTCAGTCTTCAGAACAGTGGCATGCAGGAATCGTGGTTATCAGGTTATCTTATTGCTTTTCGAGTTTAATGGTTTGATCATAACTATCGCCATGAATGTGCAGGATATACATTCCACTGCTTCCCGCATTGGGTTGCAGGTTAACAAAATTATCTCCCGCCTGCGCGTGGTAGGACTGATTGATAAGGGTTTTACCTACCATGTCAGAAACTGTCATGATTAAATTCTGCGCCCTGGACACATTCACTTTCATCCGGATCTGATCGCTGAAAGGATTACTGTAAATAACCAGGGGCTGGTTGTTACCGGAAGATGAAACACTCTCCGTTTTACTATACTTGAATTTGCCGTCGAGGTCAACTATTTTCAACCGGTAATACCCATTTCCATCAATGGGCAGCTTATCTGTAAAATTGTAATTGCTCGTAACGGATGAATACCCCTTGGCTTTCACAGAGCCTATATTTTTCCAGTCTGTCTGATTACCACTTCTCTCTATTCCATAAAAACTTGAATTCTGTTCCTGCGAGGTGGACCAGCTCAATTTGACTGAACCATCATCATTTTTACTTGCCAGGAATTGAACCAGTTGAACCGGCAGCGTAGTAGACTGCCCAAATAATATACCATAAACCCCATCAAGTGCAGTAAGAGCGGGACCAAAAACAAATCCGTCCGTGCAGGTGTTTGAGTTTAATACATAGGGCTGGCAATTCAGAATATAATGAAACACCCCGGGTGCAGGCTGATATTGAGCGGTTGAAGTACCAATTCCATTGGCATCCAGTACCCAGGTATAATCATACCCGTTTACATCCGGCGGAATGATGGCATAAATTCCGGGGCTTTTAAAACCGGGATTAAAAAAATCTTCATGCGGTCCGACAATCGGACTGATCGCCAGGCTACTGGTATCGTTCACATCAATGGATGTAAGATTATTTGCCAATTGAATGGATGAAGTTCCGTTCAAATCTACCTGGTCATTCACTTTAATCACCTGGGTAGAAGTCGGATCATTTCCAAGGGTAACCTGGGTATTGAAAAGCTGAAAGTACGTGTTGATGGTAAGTGTAGTATTGCCATATACATTGATGGTACTGTTGGAAACCTGGATATCATTTAAAAAATTACATCCGGCTCCGCAATTATTAGGGGCGTATGAGCTATGCCCTTCCTGTACCATGGCAACATCTGAAAAAATATTCAATGTACAATTGTCACAGGTAACGTCGGGGAATGCACCAACCCAAAAACCCGGATCATCCAGCGTCAGATTCAAAGGATTAGAAGTAATTGAATTATAGACCGTCTGGGCCTGCGACACAAAAGAAGTGATAAGAAAAACCGCCGTGAAAATCGAAATGTAAAATTTTTTCATATTCTTTTATTAATCAATTCATCGGTTTACTCACAGAAAATCTTTCTGAGACGATTTTATAAACCATGGCATACAACAGATATGGAACTGATTTCGGAAGGGACGGTCAGGCTTTTAAATGGATGGGATTTTGGAAAACGGGGATTTTTACAGGATACGCAACAAAAATAAGATACTCCACTGAATTATTCGCGACAAGCTTTGAATTTTATCTACATTTCTGCGTCTATTTCTTACCATCAATTCTTTTGCCAGCCTATCACTGTTACGGGTAAACGATGCAGTTCATCAGATCGCCGGGCCCGATAAGGGTTTTCATGTATCCTTGCCGCTGACGCATAAACGGGTTTAAACCCATTCCGCCGGTTTGCAGGCTTCGAGGAAAGCATTTTTCACCAAAACAGAAAACGGAGAGGAAAGATCCTTCATCCGTTCCGGATGCCATTGAACCATCAACAGCCAGGATTTATGGGTCCGGTCTTTCCATTCCATGGCTTCCACCACGGAAGGTTTACTGTAGGCGGTTATTTTCAGGGAAGGAGCCGGATCGGCGGCAGACTGGTGATGGGCAGAATTGACGTCGCCTGTTTCCTGCCCGCAGATGCGCCGAAGCATTGAATCCGGTTCAAGTTGTATGGAATGTTCCTGATCCCGGCCATCTTTTTTGCCATGCGCCGTTGAGTGTAAAAGGACCGGTATATCGGGTACCAGGGTTCCTCCCAGGAAAACATTGATCAGCTGAAGTCCCCGGCAAATTCCCAAAACCGGTTTTTTCCCCGCAAAGGCCTTTTCTATTACCTGGTATTCAAAATCATCGCGTGCCGGGATGATCTCATTCAGCCTATAGGCGGTTTCATATTCCGGTTTACCATACAATCCGGGCTGCAGGTCTTCCCCCCCGCTGAAAAGAATCCCGTCGCAGGTTGATACATCCGCGGAATTTTGCAGATGCATACCCAGTTTGACCACTTCAACGCCCGGTACCGACTCCAACCAGCGGCGGTAATTGTCGAATTTGCGGCAATCGGTAATTCCTATTTGAAGGTTTGAACTCATTGTTGTTTGAGGTATATGGAGTATGGTAGATGATGAAAGGTTTGTCCGTAAACCATCCACTACCCAGCATCTACCTTTTTGTGCTTCACAAATGTAACGTAAACGCCGATCCCTCATTTTCGACAGACTGCACCTGGATACTGCCCTTATGCAGGAGCAGGATCTGCTGGCAGAGACTGAGGCCGATGCCACTCCCGTTTTTCCGGGTACTGAAAAAAGGTATAAAAATCCGGTCCATCAGGGAAGGCGGAATGCCGCATCCATTATCAGCTATTTTGATATTGATTTTATTGCTGCCAACTGCTGAAAAAGCGGAAAGCTGTATCCGGGGTTTCGGCTTATCCCTGACCGCTTCAATGGCATTGACCAGCAAATTGATCAGCACCTGCTCGATCAGGGTCGGATCAAGTTCATAGGAAAGGTCCGGATTCTGCAGGATAATATCCAGTTCCACATTTTTCTGCTGAAGGGTGGGCAGCATGAGCTGGTGTAAATTCTCAAACATATTCCGGAGATATACTTTGCTTACTGTCGGAGCGACTATCTTATTCAGGTTCCGGTAAGTCTCTGTAAATTTCAATAACCCTTCACTCCTTCTGCGGATGGTTTCAATACCCAATTCCAGATCTTCAATAGCCGCCGGCTGCTCTTTCATGAATTCCGTTGCCTTATGCAAACGGCTCAGCATGGTATCTGCTAAAGAAGAAATCGGCGCCACGGAATTCATGATCTCGTGCGTCATCACACTGAGTAATTTCTGCCAGGCCTTCGCTTCTGCTTCGTCCAAAGCCTCATTCACATTCTGAAAAGCAGCCAGTTTATATGTTTTATTATCCGTTTGGAATGCAGTGGCGGAGGCCAGCACTTTAACAATGCCATTGTCTTTGGAAATAGAAATGATCTTGCCCGCACCCGGCTGCAACTGGTTGATTTCCTTGAAAAGATAAACGTCCCTTTTTTCCAGTGAATGAAGGCTTTTCAGGTACGGTATGCCGAAGATCTTTTTCAGGGAATCATTCATCCAGACCACATCCCCGCTTTCCAGTTCATAAGAAAGAATGCCCGTTTCCACCAGTTCCAGGATCTTCTGAAGGTAGAGATACTGGGTTTCCTTTTCCCGGCTGATCACTTTAAATGTACTGTTGATATCATTAAACCCCTTACGCATGGTTTTTAATTCATGCGGGGCATGACTAACGTCAAAATGCCTGGAGAAATCCCGGTAATGAATGGATTCCACAAATTGTTCCAGTTCATCCTGCGTCTTCCGGAAGAAGCGGTAAAAATCAGCGAGCTGCCAGGCGATGACCGGTATGAGAATAATGAGATAGATATACTGTGACTGTATGACCGTCAGGGCAGCCATGCAGAGCACCCCGAACATCAATATAACGCGGATGATTATGCGAAGCTCAAATTTTTTAAACATGATGACGGATGGCGTTAAGCGTTACGCGTTTTGCGTTCTGCGTTTAAATATCATATTTGCTCAGGCGGCGGTAAAGGGCGGTACGGGTAAGTCCCAATTCCCGGGCTGCACGGGAAATATTACCCTGGTGTTTTTCAATGACTTTCAATATGGTGTTCTTCTCGATGGTACTCAGGGTGAAATCATTGTCTTCGGCATCCGCCATTTCCTTTACCGTTTCCAGCGGAGAAAAGATAATGTCTTCGGCCCGGATCTCATCCCCTTCACACATGATCACCGCTCTTTCAATACTGTATTGCAATTCCCGCACGTTGCCGGGGAAATGATATGAACGCAATTTTTCAATGGCTTTATCATCCAGTTCCAGGGATCGTTTCAAATATTTACCGGCATACATCATTGCAAATTCCCTGGCCAGGGGGGGAATATCATCCGGCCTTTTTCTCAGGGGCGGCATGGTGATTTCCACGGTGTTAATCCGGTAGATCAGATCTTTCCGGAACCTGGTTTCATTGGCAAGTTCCGTCAGGGGCAGGTTGGTGGCGCATATCAGTCGGATATCAATCGGGATGAGCTGGTTCGAGCCCAGCCGGGACACCTGGCGGTTTTGTAAAACCGATAACAGTTTGGCTTGTTGCTGTAAAGAGATATTTCCGATTTCGTCCAGGAATAAAGTGCCTCCGGTAGCCATTTCAAACCTTCCGGTCCGGTCATCACGGGCATCTGTAAACGCTCCTTTTTTATGTCCGAATAATTCACTTTCAAATAAGGTTTCCGTGAGGGCGCCGACATCTACTTTCACAAATTGTTTGGACGCGCGGCCGGATTTTTCATGGATCATACGTGCCATCAGGTCTTTTCCGGTCCCGTTTTCACCCAGGATCAGGATATTGGCATCCGTCGGTGCAATTTTTTCCACCTTACTCAATATGTCTTTCATCGGAACTGATTGTCCGATAAAGGGCGTCTGTCCCTGCCCGGCGGGCAGTTCGCCAGATTTTACGGTAGCTGTACCATCTTTTTTCTGCAGAGTCTCCCGAATGGTTGCCGTCAGCTTTTCATTGTGCCAGGGCTTGACAACAAAATCCACCGCCCCTTCTTTCAGGGATCTGACCGCCAGGTCGATATCTCCGTATGCCGTAATCATAATGACCGAAGCGGCTGCATCCCATTCCCTTATCTTGCGCAACCAATACAATCCTTCGTTTCCTGTATTGATCGCACTGTTGAAATTCATATCCAGCAAAATCAGATCGAAATGGTTTTTATAAAGAATAGACCGGATATTTTCCGGGTTTTTTTCCGTCAGGACTTCCGCAGCTTCAGTTTTCAGCAGCAGGCGGACGGCGGTGAGGATATCCACATCGTCATCTATAACCAGGATTCGCGCGTTTTTTAACACCATGGGAGTAAAAAAGATATTCGTTCGGGGATGCAACAAAACAGTGCCACAAGTTTACTCTAATATAAGATGGTGACAATTAATTTTTTAAAGGAAATTGAGCCCGGAAAGCCTGTATCGAAATCGTACAGTTCCTGTATCGGAAACGACCGGGGAAACAGGGAGACCGTTTATAAATAGTTGTAAATCACATTATTTAGGTTCTGGCACGTGGTTGCCTTTACCCTATCCGTATTTTCTAAGTTTCAGCTATGATTATATCACCGGGTATTTTTATACCGGGTGCTTTTATAAAAAATAAGTTAACCAATGGTAGATAGGGTAATTAAGAAAAAGAAATGGTCCACTAAAAGACTGCTGACCATCGGCGGTATTACCGCCCTGGTCCTGCTTGCTTTCGGGAGTTATTATTTTACTTCCGGCAAAAGCCGATTGAATGTGGATCTGGACCGCATTACGATCGCTACCGTTTCCAAAGGCCCATTCCAGGAAACCATTCCGGTAAACGGGGTTGTTCTGCCGATTTCCAGTATTTATCTGGATGCCGTTGAAGGCGGCCGGGTAGAACAAAAATATGTGGAAGACGGTACGATCATGAAAAAAGGCGAACCCATCCTGCGTCTTTCCAATACCGATATCGAACTTTCCATGGTTACCCAGCAAACCAATGTATATGCTTTGTTAACCCAGATGCAGATTGCAACCAATGCAGCCCAGCAAAACACGGTATCCAAGCTTAATCAGGTGACCGATGTGGAAAGCCTGCTCCGGGAAGCAAAACGCATTTATGAACTGGATAAATCCCTGTATGATAAAAAAGCCATCGGTTCCCAGGAATACCAGCAGGCCAAAAATAATTATGACTATTTTGAAGTGAAGAAAAAGCTGACAGACCAGATCATGTCCCAGGACTCCGTGTCCAATGCCCAACAGCTGAATCAGGCGAAACAGTCCGTGCAGGGAGCTCAGATGGCCATGGGTGTACTGAAGAAAAAATCTGAAGACCTGATTGTCAGGTCCCCGGTGGACGGACAGCTGACTTCCCTGGATGCAGAAATCGGTCAGAATAAAAATAAAGGCGAAAGACTGGGCCAGATCGATGTACTCAGCGGCTTTAAAGTGCGCGTAGACGTGGATGAACATTATATTTCCCGCATTTATTCAGGACTCAGGGGCCGGTTCTCCTTCGCAGACAGTAATTACGAGCTCAAAATATTTAAAGTATATACCCAGGTGACGTCAGGTCATTTCCAGGTAGATATGCAGTTTGTCGGAACGGTTCCGAAAGGCGTGCGCCGGGGACAGACCCTCCAGATCCTGCTGGCTTTGAGTGAAGAAAGACAATCTGTGCTGGTACCGCGGGGTGGATTTTATCAGCAGACGGGCGGAAACTGGATCTTTAAAGTAAGCGATGACGGCAAAACCGCCTACCGGGCAGATATTCAGCTCGGTAATCAGAACCCTGAATATTATGAAGTGCTTTCCGGACTGAAGCCGGGAGACAAAGTGGTGACCAGCAGTTATGAAAATTACGGGACCATGCAGGAACTCATTCTTAAAAAATAAACTTCATTCACAGTATAAAGCAAAAACAATGATAAAGATTCACGATCTCGAAAAGATCTACAGGACAGAAGAAGTAGAAACCATCGCCCTCAATAAACTTTCATTCCAGGTGAACGACGGGGAATTCGTTGCTGTGATGGGACCTTCAGGCTGCGGAAAGTCAACCTTACTCAATATCCTCGGCCTGCTGGATGATCCGGACAGTGGCAGCTTTCTGTTCAACGGAATCGAAGTGGCAGGTTTCAATGAACGAAAAAGGGCCGACCTGAGAAAAAAGAATATCGGCTTTGTGTTTCAGAGTTTCAACCTGATCGATGAACTGACTGTTTTCGAAAATGTGGAACTTCCCCTGATCTATCTCGGCGTAAAAGGCGATGAAAGGAAAAAAAGAGTGGAAGTGATGCTGGATAAAATGCAGATCATGCATCGCCGCAATCACTATCCCCAGCAATTATCCGGCGGCCAGCAGCAAAGGGTGGCCGTAGCCCGCGCTGTGGTCAATAAACCTAAACTCATATTGGCGGATGAACCTACAGGAAACCTGGATTCATCCAATGGGAATGAAGTGATGGAACTGCTCACGGATCTCAATGAACAGGGTACCACAATTATCATGGTAACACACTCTGAACATGATGCCCGGTATAGTCACCGGATCATCCGGATGCTGGACGGACAAACGGTTACGGAGAACATTCTTGTATAAGGCAAAGTTGTGAAGCTTGAAGCAAGAAGCGCGATGCATGATGCATAAGTCTTATCGACTACATGACCATCTGCCAACTTTCAACTGCTAACTGTCAACTGTCAACTGTCAACCGCCAACTATTAAAAAAAATCATGATTAAATTAGCACATATCTCTAAGTGGATAAACCAGGGTAATATCCGGAATTTCATTCTGAAAGACATTAACCTGGATATCGCAGAAGGCGAATTTGTTTCTGTTATGGGCCCCTCCGGTTCGGGGAAGTCGACACTGCTGAATATTATTGGTATGCTCGACACGGCTTCCGAAGGAGACTATCAATTCCTGGATCAGGAAGTATTTAAGCTTAAAGAAAAACACCGTTCCAACCTGTATAAATCCCATATCGGTTTTGTATTTCAGGCTTATCACCTGATCGATGAACTGACTGTTTATGAAAATATAGAAACACCACTGATTTATCAGGATGTGAAGGGATCAGAACGGAAAGCCATCGTAGCAGATATCCTCGACCGGTTTCAGATGGTGGGGAAAAAGGATTTATTCCCGACCCAGCTATCCGGCGGTCAGCAACAACTGGTAGGTATTGCCCGGGCCCTGGTTGCAAAACCAAAACTCATCCTCGCAGATGAACCGACGGGCAATCTGAATTCAAAACAGGGAGAAGAAATTATGGAACTCTTTACCGAGCTTAATAAACAGGACGGAGTTACCATTATCCAGGTAACGCATTCTGAAAAAAACGCCGCATACGGAAAACGAATCATTCATCTGCTTGATGGGCGCATCGAAAAAACGGTAACCAACTAAAAGACGAAAGATGAAGCGGTATAGTCCCCGGATTTTTATTTTGTTTCTGATTTTTTCTTTTACGGGTTATGGTCAGGACAGCACCAGATTCCTTACGATAAAACAATGTGTTGATCTTGCCATTTCGAATAATCTACTTATACAGCAAAGCCAGCTCCAGATGGAGCAAAATGGAGTCGTCTTTAAACAGTCAAAAGATAATTTACTTCCCCAGATCAGCGGTTCGCTGCTGGAGCAGGCCAATTATGGCCGGAGTATAAGCAATGTCAATAACGGATATGTGGATATTCAAAACGGATCGGGTAACTATTCTTTAAATGCCAATCTGATTTTATTCAACGGACTTTCCCTGCAAAATGCCATCAAGGCAAATGCGTTGTATTTCAATGCCAGTAAGATGGACCTGCAACAGCAGAAAGATAATATTACCCTCAGTGTCATCCTTGCCTATCTCACGGTATTGAGCAATCAGGAAACCCTGGATATAGCCCGCAGACAGGCTTCAGTGGATTCCAGCCAGGTGGCAAGGTTAGAGATTCAAAACGCGGAAGGAGCCATCCCACCTGCCACTTTATACGATCTGAAAGGTCAGTATGCAAGTGATCTCGTAAATGTGGTAAACTCCGTCAATGCACTTGAAACTTCGAAAATCAATTTATTTGGAGTACTGAATGTTCCTTATCAGAAAGATGCAAACTATGCCATGGTGAGCATGAGCGCGGATGTGAATGACCTGAGTACTCCGTCAGACAGTATATATCAAACAGCCCTGCAAACCATTCCCAATATCAAAGCGATGGATCTCCGGGTTCAGTCTTACCAGAAAAATATCGCCGCGGCAAGGGGAAAACTTTATCCAACCCTCGTTTTATTTGGAAATTTAAATTCGAATTTTTCCAGCATAGCAACAACAACGATTCCCAATAGTGGCACACCTCAAACAACAACTTCATATGTTACGACTCCCACGGGTGATTATTTCGTAAATGAAATTGGCAATTACCAGGCTCAGAAAACAAGTTTTGGTGATCAGGTAAAAAATAACCGGTTTCAAACTTTTGGTTTGCAGTTGAATATTCCGATCCTGAATTATTTTTCAGCCAGGAATAATGTGAAGACTGCCAAACTGAATTATGAAAATGCCAAAGTATTATCCAACGCTTCGCGCAACCAGCTGCAGCAATTAGTGGAACAGGCCTGGCAAAATCTGCGGTCTGCATACGGGCAGTATAAAGGCTACCTGGATCAGGTGCATGCTTATGGAGAGTCCTTCCGTACCGCCGAAATCCGGTTCAATGCCGGTGCCATCACTTCGGTGGATTATGTAATCGCTAAAAATAATGTTGACCGGGCGAATACAAACCTGAGTGCGGCAAAATATAATTATATTTTCAGAACGAAAATCCTGGAATACTATCAGGGACGCTTGAGCTTATGACGGATGACCGATGACCGTTGGCCGTTGGAATTTGCACATCTGCACATTTGCATATTTGCACATTAACCTCACATCCAGTCTTTCAAACATTGCCCGATCCTTTCCGTCTCCACCATAAATCCATCGTGTCCATATAACGAATCAATGGGAATCAGTTTGCTATCGGGTATATTGTTGGCAAGAAATTCCTGTTCCGTTAACGGACAAAGAATATCACTGGTAATACCAACGATCAGTGTTCTCTGATTTATCGTGGCCAGTATTTTTTTTAAATCCCCGCCGCGGTTACGCGAAATATTATGACTATCCATTGCCTTGGTCAGCAACCAGTAACTATACGCGTTGAAACGCCGTGAGAGTTTATTCCCCTGATAGGAAATATAGGAAGAAGCCCGGTAATTATCCAGCTTATTCATATCCGGATCCGACTGTTTTTCTTTCATGATGCCATAGTTGCGGTAGGTTAATATACCGATGCCGCGTGCTGCCCGGAGACCCATCGTACCCGCTTCCTCCTTCATGTCCATCCAGGTGGCATCCGCTTCGATTGACAAACGCTGGGATGTATGTACTGCGATACCCCATGCACTTTCTGCAGCAGATGTAGCGATCAAAAACAGATCCTGTATAATGGTCGGTTCCATCAAACACCACTCCAGGGCCTGGTAACCACCCATACTTCCGCCCATCAGCAGGTGGATTCTTTTTATACCGAGATACTTGCGTAACATGATATGCGCCTTCACCATATCGCGAATCGTGATCACTGGAAAGCTGCTGTAATAACATTTACCCGTAGAAGGATCTTCACTCAGGGGGCCCGAACTCCCGTAACAGGAACCCAGGATATTGGCACATACGATGAAATGTTTTTCCGGGTCCACATACCGGTGTTCTCCGACCATGCCAGGCCACCAGCGGATTACGTCAGAGTTTGCCGTAAGGGCATGACAAATCCAGACGACATTGTCGCCTGCCGCATTTAGATTACCATAAGTATGATAGGAGACCCGGATATCCGGTAATGTCTGGCCGTTTTCCAGGGGAAAAGGCTGATAACGATGAAATTCCTCCATGCTACAGATTCATAATTTATAGATGCAAAATAAGGACATGCATGAATTACCTTTGCAAAAATCTTTTTATGGTCCATGTTGAAATCAACCGGGTCAGCCATGACTTCGGATTTGAAGGAAAAGATGCCAAGGGTCACACCGTGAAAATGGACTCCAGTCCGGAAAGCGGCGGACATGATTTTGGGATCCGTCCTATGCAAATGCTGTTGATGGGGCTTGGCGGATGCAGTGGCATTGACATCGTTTCCATATTGAAAAAACAGAAGCAGACGGTGGAGGGATTCCGTATCCTCATTAACGGGGAACGGGAAGCAGGTAAGGATCCTACGCTTTGGAAAGAGGTCTGGATTCAATTTGAATTGAAAGGCCCCATTGATCCGGAAAAAGCAACCAGGGCCTGTGCGCTTTCTGTAGAAAAATATTGTTCTGTTGCGGCCACCCTCATGGGCGCCGGCTGTAAAATTCACTGGGAATCAAAAATCATATCCTAAACTTTTTAAATATGTCGGAACATCCCGTATCTAAAATGATTCGCACACGTTCGGAACAGACCAATGAAATGGAACACTCCTCACCCATTTTTTTGACCAGCAGTTTCAGTTTCGATAATTCAGAAGACATGCGGGCTGCATTTGCGGATGAAACCGACGATAACATTTATAGCCGGTTTTCCAATCCCACGGTACAGGAATTCACCGACCGGATGTGTGTTCTTGAAGGCACGGAATCCGGATTTGCCACTGCTTCGGGTATGAGTGCGGTATTCGCTTCAATGCTGAGTTTTCTGAAAAAAGGAGATCACCTGATTTCATGCAGTGCCATTTTCGGGAGTACACATACCGTTATAACTAAAATTCTGCCGAAATACGGGATTGAATATACTTACGTGCCCGCCGGTGATCTGACATCATGGGAATCGGCCATTCAGCAGAATACCAAAATGATTTACCTGGAAACTCCGACCAATCCCGGCCTGGAAATCATTGATCTGCAGGTGGCAGGCGATCTTGCAAAAAAACACGGTTTAATTTATTGTGTGGATAATTGTTTTGCAACACCCATCGGACAAACTCCGGTTCAATATGGCGCCGACCTGATCGTGCATTCGGCTACCAAATGGATTGACGGGCAGGGTCGGGTTCTGGGCGGTATTGTATTGGGCAACAAAGCGCTGATCCATGAAATATATTTATTCTGCCGGAGCACAGGACCTTCTCTCTCTCCATTCAATGCCTGGGTGCTGAGCAGGAGCCTGGAAACCCTGGAAGTGCGTATGGAACGTCATGCGTCCAATGCAGGATGGCTATCTGAAAAACTGGAAAATCATCCGGCCCTCAGCTGGTTGAAATACCCATTCCTGAAATCCCACCCGCAATACGATATTGCAAAAAAGCAAATGAAAAATGGTGGCGGTCTCTTTTGTTTTGAATTAAAGGGCGGCCTGGAAAGCGGAAAAAAATTTCTCGACAAGCTGAAAATGTTATCCCGTACGGCCAACCTCGGGGATACACGGAGCATTGCATCCCATCCGGCAAGTACCACGCATGCTAAACTAACAGAAGAAGAAAGAATGGCCGTGAATATAACACCCGGGCTTATACGCATTTCCTGCGGGCTGGAACATCGGGAGGACATTCTGCAGGATATCGTGCAGGCGCTTCATTAATGTGCCAATGTGCGAATGTGCCAATTAATTATTGAATTAATATCTTTTAAAAATTGTAATGTTTGTAGTCAAAAGAATTGGCACATTGACACATTGATTTACTCGCCCCAGATCTCCTCCTTCCCCTCCAGCCATCGTTTAACAGACTCGGTTGTAACGGACTTGGGTCTTTCGAGGGAATAGCCGAGGGCACGGTCCCAGCAAAGGCTGGCCAGTACTCCCAGTGAACGGCTTACACCAAATAATACGGTATAGAATTCATATTCCACCATGCCGTAATGCACGAGGAGAGCACCGCTGTGGGCATCCACATTCGGCCAGGGGTTTTTTATTTTACCGAGCGATTGTAATACGGGAGGAACCGCCTCATATATATTCCAAACAGTTTGTACGAGCGTATCGTTTGGCAAATGTTTTTTTCCAAATTCCATCTGCGCGGTGAAACGCGGGTCTGTTTTACGTAAAACAGCATGTCCGTAACCGGGAACTACCTTGCCTTCGCTCAAAGTTTTTTTCACGTAGGCGATGATCTGTTCCTTTGTAGGCAGGTCAGTACCCAATTCTTTACGCAGTTCCAGTATCCATTTGATCACTTCCTGGTTAGCAAGTCCGTGTAATGGGCCGGCCAGTCCGTTCATGCCCGCCGCATAACTGAGGTAAGGATCACTGAGTGCAGATCCCACCAGGTGCGTGGTATGCGCACTTACATTTCCGCCTTCATGATCTGCATGTATGGTCATATACAACCGCATCAATTCATGAAATGTTTCATCCTTATAACCCAGCATATGGGCGAAATTTCCCGCCCAGTCGAGTAATCCGTTCGGCTGGATATGATCTCCCTTTTTATATTTTCTGCGGTAGATATACGCGGCCACTCTCGGCAACCTGGCAATCAGATTCATGGAATCGTCGAAAGTGACTTCCCAGTAATCCTTTTTATTCATGCCGGCGGCATAGTCTTTGGCAAACACGCTCTCCGTTTGTAAAGCCATAATGGCAATAACGAACTGAGTCATCGGATGGGTCCCGACAGGCAAGGCTTCAATGGCATCAAAAACATAATTTGGAACATGGCTTCGGCGCTGCCAGTTGGCAGTTAATTCCTGTACATCCTTTTCTTCCGGTAATTCGCCCATCAGCATCAGGTAAAACAATCCTTCGGGGAGTGGTTCGCTGCCTCTGGGTGCCTTGGGAAGTTTCTGTTGTATTTCCGGAATGGAATATCCGCGAAACCGGATACCTTCCTGCGGATCGAGCAGGGATGTCTCCGTTACCAGCCCGGTCATACCCCGCATTCCGCTATAAATCTGGGAAAGGGTAACTTCCCCTATTTTTTTAGATCCATGTTTTTTAAGAATTTCTTTTATCTCTGCACTGAGACTTTCTGCCTTGATATTAAACTTTTCTTTGATGGGCATACCCGGTGTTTAAAGGATGATCTGGTATAGTGTTAAAGTTAACTTATGAATGTTGTTGGAACAAATCATTGAATCTGAATATTCAGAATTATCGGGGGGATTCATATCTATTTGGGGGCTTTCCAATAAAACCATACAGCTACAAAACTGAAAATGATATTTGGCATCCAGGCCGCAAGCATAGGAGAAAAATTTCCCTTGGTGGCAAATGTTACTGAAAATTTATCCATAACCACGAATAAGGCGGCCATCACAAGCCCGAGTGCAAGCAGTAGTCCGCTGCCTCCCCGCACCCTGCGTGTGGATATCACAGCGCCGATCATGGTCAGGATAATAACTGAAAAGGAGGAAGCATCCCGGTGATATCTTTCTTCTTTGTAAGTATTCAGGCCTTCCGATCCCCGAATCTCTTCCATTCTTATAAAATGCTTCAATTCCGGCGTTGTGAATTTATTTTTCAGGTATTCATCCCTTCTCAGTTCCTCCGGCTTAACATTGAGATTCATATGCATTGAAGGGATCAGCCTGGCCGCTTCCTTCAATCCGTCGTTGGTATGTTCAACTGCGTTTGTGAGCAGCCAGTTTTTCTTAGCCGTATCCCAGCGCATCGATTCGGCACGCAGATTATAATAGACCCTGTTATTTTTTATTTTAGACAGGAAGAATGAACCGGCCGTTTTTCGCGATGTATCGTAATAACGCAAACCCACATAAGTTTCCGCATCCACCCGCAAATAAAAATTATTTGAACGATAAGGGTCCCCGTTATACGAACTGTGCGGGTCAATGTAGGTAGACTGAAAATTAGTGCGGATCTCTTCTGCTTTTGGAATCCAATACTGACTGGCATACCAGTATAATGCGGCAAGAAGAACAGCTCCTACAAAAAACGGGCGCAGCATCCGGTTATAACGCACACCACCGGCGAGGATGGCTATAAATTCAGATTGTGCAGCCATTTTTGAACCAAAATATATACACGCGATAAAGACGAAGAGCGGGAAGATCATGGACATGATAAAAGGGACAAATCCAATAAAGTAATGTGTAACGAGCTGCCAGGAAGATAACCCTGATTTTACAAAATCGTCCGCTTTTTCACTGGTGTCAATCACTACGGCTATCGTGGTGAATGTGAGCATGGTGAACACAAAGGTGGTCAGGAATTTCCTTAATATGTACCAGTCCAGTTTCTTCATGCTGTCTACTCCGGCAAAATTAACTTTTCCGGCCCAACCATCCGTCACATTTTCACGGTTTTAATAGCAGTTTACCAGTTATCTTCGCAGGCTTAAATTCATTTTGATGTTTGCCAAAAAGATTTTGATCCTTTTGTGTATTTGTTTTTCAGTATCCTTCACCCTGTTTTCCCAATCGGGCGGCGTTTATGACCAGCATGAAGCTTTTGCAACGGTATTCTACCCCGCATTTGGTGATGAAGTCAGAACGGCTGCGGGAACACCCGGTCCCAAATACTGGCAAAATGAAACGGATTATACAATCAAAGCCACACTGGATGATGTAAAACAGCAGGTTTCCGGTGAGGAGCAGATCACTTATAAAAATAACAGCCCCGAGCCCCTTCCTTTTCTTTGGCTCCAGATGGATCAGAATATTTATAATTCCGATTCCCGCGGTGAATTAACTACGCCGGTCGGAGGTGGCCGGTATGCAAATCGTGGTTTTGAAGGAGGTTATACCATCAAATCCCTTACGGTTATTTACCAGGGCAGGGAACAAAAAGTCCATTATATCATCAATGATACCCGGTTGCAGATCTTTCTTCCGGCAGTCCTGAAATCGCGGGGCGATTCCCTGAAAATAAACATTGGATATAGTTTTGGAATTCCGGAACGCGGCACAGACCGGATGGGCAGATTGGAAACAGAAAATGGCTGGATCTATACCATCGGACAATGGTATCCGCGGATGTGTGTATATGATAATGTACTAGGATGGAATACCCTTCCTTATATTGGCGCCGGTGAATTTTATCTGGATTACGGAAATTATGATTTCTCCATAACCACAGCAGGCGATCAGCTGGTAGTAGCATCCGGCGAACTGATGAATCCGTCAGAAGTGCTGACAACAGATCAGATAAAACGTCTGGACCTGGCGCGTAATAGTGATAAAACGGTGATGATCCGGACGGAAGATGAAGTAAATAAGAAGACCGGCCGGCTGAAGAAAGATAAACTTGTATGGCATTTCAAATGCGACCATACGCGGGACGTGGCATTTGCCTCTTCAGCTGCTTTTATCTGGGATGCCGCCCGGATCAACCTGCCAGAAGGAAAAAAATCCCTGGCCATGTCAGTTTATCCCGTTGAATCCGTAGCGGATAGCGGATGGAAGCGGTCAACAGAATTTACGAAGGGAGCCATTGAGAGTTATTCTAAAAGATGGTATCCATATCCATATCCGAATGCGGTGAATGTTTCCGGATTGGTGAGCGGAATGGAATATCCCGGAATTGTATTTTGTTTTCTCCTTACCAAAGGGAAAGAATTGTGGGAAGTTACCAGTCATGAATTCGGACATACCTGGTTTCCGATGATCGTCGGTAGTAATGAACGAAAATATCCATGGATGGATGAAGGATTCAATACTTTTATCAACACGCTGGCAGATAAGGATTTCAATAAAGGCGAATATTATCGAAAAACAAAATACAGGGAAATTTCTTCCCGGTGGTTCCTTCCGGGTTCTGAATCCATCATGACGATTCCTGAAGTTTCGGATCCACGTAATTTAGGCCAGAATGCGTATGCGAAACCCAGCGTGGGTTTGGAAATATTGCGCTATGATATTCTGGGAGAAGAAAGGTTTGATTCGGCATTCTGTTATTATATCCGCAACTGGGCTTATAAACATCCTACTCCATGGGACTTTTTTCATGCGATGGAAAACGGCAGCGGTGAAGACCTGAGCTGGTTCTGGAAGGGCTGGTTCATCAATAACTGGAAAATCGACCAGGCCGTAACCAATGTGGAATATCTTCAATCCAATCCGGCAAACGGAGCCCTGATCACTATTCAGAACCGTGAAAAACTTCCTATGCCGGTAACTGTGGAAATAAGAGAAATGGGAGGTAAAACAGGCCGGGTGAACCTGCCCGTTGAAATCTGGCAGCGGGGCGGAGAATGGAAATTCGCTTATCCTTCCACCCGAAAAATCGAATCCGTTACCATAGATCCCGACAAAATGCTGCCGGATACGGATGAGACGAATAATGTATGGAAAGGGGGTAATTAAAGTGCAAATGTGTAGATGTGCAAATGTGCAAATGTGCAAATGGAGAATCGAAAATAGGATCAGCATTCTTTTTTTCCGGCATATGCACGTTCGATAGAGTCAGCATGAAATGAAATATTATTTCCTTCTACAATAGAGACGTATCACACGGGGCATTAAAAACTTCGGTGTGAATCCGTATGCAGGAATCGGAGTTTCCCTGCTCTCTTTTTCCCTGATTTCCATGTTCATGTTTAAAAAAATATCTGCTGTGCCGTATTTATATGTCTGCGTGGCCATCTTCTTCATTTACTCCCGGGGATCTGAAATCCGGAACCACTATATTTCCATATTTGTCTTTTACCTCCAGCATACTGTCATTATAATTTTTAATAAAAGAATGACCGGCTTTCCCTTCCAGTTCATTCCCCTTCATGATGGCTATCAATGATGTATCCGGGCTCATCACAATGGCATCCGCCCAAAATTTATTTTCCGAGATCCATAACCTGTAGCATATAACAGACTTTATACAGCATATTATTTGATTTCTTTTGCTTGTTTAGATTAGATCTCACTTCCCGAAAATAGTTATTATAGTCTTTCTTTTAAAATAGGGACCTGTTCCGATTTCCAGGTTGAAAAATCACCGGCCAGAATATGTTCCCGGGCCTGTTCAACCAGATGCAGGTAGAAGGCGAGATTATGCACGCTGGCAATAGTAAGTGCTGTCAGTTCCTTCGTTTTCACCAAATGACGGAGATACGCTTTGCTGTACTGATTACTGAAAGAACAATCTATACCATCATCAATGGGGGAAAAATCATGTTCCCATTTTTTATTATCAATATTGATCACTCCTTGGGAAGTAAAGAGCATGCCGTTTCGCCCATTCCGGGTGGGCATCACACAATCGAACATATCGATGCCCAGGCTGATACATTCCAATACATTCCAGGGAGTGCCCACGCCCATCAGGTACCTGGGTTTATCATCGGGTAAATGTTCACAGCACAGGGCCGTCATAGCATATAACACTTCTTCCGGTTCACCAACGCTGAGTCCGCCAATGGCATTACCCGGAAGATTCTTCCCTGCAATATATTTACACGACTCCACGCGGAGATTTTCGAATGTCCCTCCCTGTGCTATGGGAAAAAGATTTTGCGCATATCCATACCTGTCAGGTGTTTCATTGAATCGGTGAATACATCGGTCCAGCCATCGATGGGTCAGCTGCATGGATTCCCCGGCATATTCATACCCGGCGCCAAAGGCAGGGCATTCATCAAATGCCATGATAATATCACCGCCGATACTCCGCTGGATGTCCATTACCTTTTCCGGACTAAACATATGGGGTGAACCGTCAATATGCGATTTAAACATCGCCCCTTCTTCCGAAATCTTCCGGGTACCTGACAATGAAAAGACCTGGTAACCACCACTGTCGGTGAGGATGGGTCGCTGCCAATGCATAAATTGATGCAGACCGCCGGCTTTCTCCAATACCTCTGTGCCGGGACGCAGATACAGATGATATGTATTTCCCAGGATGATTTTGGCATGAATATCCTCTACTAACTGATGCCCGGTAACTCCCTTTACGCTGCCAGCTGTTCCTACCGGCATAAATATGGGTGTTGGGATCTCGCCATGATCAGTTCGTATCAGACCCGTTCTTGCAGATGATCTTTCATCTTTTCCTGTTATACTGAACGTAAGCGTTGCCATATGAATGGCGCAATGTAAGGCTTAAAGCTTAACGCATAACGCTTAACACGTTTGCCGTTTAGGATTCAGCGTTCAGCTTAAAATCCGTATTTTTACGGCCCCTCACTAACTGTAGCATTTAATGTTTAAACTGCCCCCTTACCTGTCCTATCATGAAATCTGGTTTATACTATTCTGCCTGATCACTTTTACCCAGGTCTTTTATTATGCCTGGTTTTTCCTTCGTCTGGCATTTTACCAGAAACCTTCAAAAAATAAATCACAACAGCACCCCGTCAGTGTTATCATCTGTGCCAGGGATGAAGCGGCTAACCTGGCTGCCAACCTGCCGGGTGCACTTTCACAGACCTACCCGAGTACGCACGAAGTGATTGTAGTAAACCACAACAGCCAGGATGATACCCGTTACCTGCTGGAAGAGTTCAAGAAAACATTTAAAGGCCTTCATATCGTCAATCTTGAATATGAGGCCAAGGGGATTCCGGGAAAAAAATATCCGCTGAGCATGGGCATTCGCGAAGCGAAACATGAAGTACTGGTGCTTACAGACAGCGATTGCCTTCCGGCGAGTGAATTCTGGGTTGAAAAAATGCAGGACGGATATCTGGAAGGCACACAGATCGTATTGGGATATAGTCCGCATAAGAAAAAACCCGGACTTTTAAATAAGCTGATCCGGTTTGAAACATTTCATTCTGCCCTGCAATATTTATCTTATGCGCTGGCCGGCCAGCCTTATATGGGTGTGGGCAGGAACCTTTCCTATAAAAAGGAATTGTTTCTCCGCAATAAAGGATTTTCTTCCATCAACCATGTGCCGGGTGGAGACGATGATTTGTTTATCAATAAAGTGGCCAGTTCCGTCAACACCCGCATTGTGATTGATCCGGAAGCTTTTACGTTTTCCGAACCAAAAAAGACCTTCCGGGAATGGGTCAGGCAGAAAACCCGTCATTATACCACCGGAAAATATTACAAGCCCCGGCATAAATTTTTGCTCACGCTCTATTCCGGAAGTCATATTTTATTTTATCCGGCTTTTGTGCTCAGCCTGCTGTATTTTCAGTGGCCATGGGCCCTGGTTGTTTTCGGTCTCCGTTTTCTAATCCAGGGGTTGGTTTATTTCCGCTGCATGAAAAAACTGGGAGAGTCGGATCTTTTCCCTTTCTGGTGGCTGCTCGACGTTTGGATGATCGGATATTATTTCATCTTTGCACCATCATTATGGAAGAAGCCGCGCGCGGAATGGAGATAGTCACCCGTTATTTTTCTGATTTTACACCTGAACAAATTCGCCAGCTGGGCGCACTGGAAGCAGTATACCAGGAATGGAACGCGCAAATCAATGTGATATCCAGAAAAGATATTGGCAGTCTCTATGAAAAACATGTGCTGCATTCCCTCAGCATAGCGGCGGTATTTAATTTTCCTCCCGGTTCCCAGGTGATCGATATTGGTACGGGCGGCGGGTTTCCGGGTATTCCACTGGCTATATTATTTCCGGAAACCCAATTCCAGCTCGTAGACAGTATTGCAAAAAAATTGAAAGTGGTGGATGCGGTCGCAGATGCACTTTCGCTTACAAATATTTGTACACAACATATCCGGGCTGAAGAAATGAAAGGAAGAAAATTTGACGTCGCTATTTCAAGAGCCGTTGCACCTTTAAAGGATCTCTGGTTATGGTCCAGGCCCTTATTGAGACCACAAAATATAAAGACTAACGCGACTGACACAACGGACGTCCTGACAAATGCCAGTGGGTTGATTTGTCTGAAGGGGGGTGATCTGGCGGCAGAAATTTCTGAAAGCGGTACCCGGCCTAAAGTACATGAGATTTATTCACTTTTCCCCGATGAGTCCTTCCGGGAAAAATACATTCTGCAGGTTCCCTATGAACGAATCGTCAAAGCCTGACCTTCCCGCTTTTAATCGGTATTCCCTTCAATCCACCCGTTATTTATTTAAAACTTTCTTCGGAGGAAAGGGTGAAAATACTGTCTTCTGCAGTGAAGTCTTTGATAATTTTAAGGTAAATGGTTATTGGCCATCAATCCACCATATACCATTCACTATACACTAAATGATAAAAGTAACCATCGTAGATGACCACCCGGACGTACGTACCGCGCTGGAAAAAATGATAAACGGAGCGGAAGGATTTGAACTGACCGGCAGTTATGGTGATGGACAGGAAGCCATTGTATTGATACCCCTGTTGAAACCGGATCTGGTGCTGATGGATATCCATTTAGGGAATGGAGTTTCCGGAATCGATTGTATCAGCCAGCTGAAACCGGACTACCCGGAGATTTTATTTATGATCTGTACAGTTTTTGACGACGATGAGAAAATATTTGAAGCTCTTTGCGCAGGTGCCAATGGATATATGCTCAAAAGAACATCTCCTTCTGAACTGCTGCGCGCCATGCAGGAAGTTTATGACGGCGGGTCCCCTATGAGCGGCCTGATTGCCCGGAAAGTAGTAAGTGTATTCCAGGTGAATGATAGTGGTGGAAGAAGTTGGAATCCGCTGCATGCAAAAAACGGAAAGTCATTACCTGATCTATCCAATCGCGAAAATGAAATCCTGCAACAACTCGCCCTCGGACTCTTATATAAAGAAATTGCCGCCAATCTTTTTATCAGTTCAGAAACAGTACGTAAGCATGTTTATCATATTTATGAAAAACTGCATGTCGGCAACCGGGTGGAAGCCATCAACAAATATTTCAGAAGATCTTAAACCGTAAATAATGATTGCTTCATCGGATCCTTCCCGCCGTTTACCATTTCAACTCGAGCTTATTATTATTCCGGTTCACATCAGCCATCCGGTGCGAAGCGTCTATTTCTATATTTCTCAGTTCCGTAAGTTTATGGTTTATTTCAAACACATAAGTAGAACTTGTCCATTTCCAGGGTTCGTAAACAAACCGGAGAATGGTTTTATCTTCTTCTGGTTTGGTTCCAAACATGGAGTAGAGCGGAATATAAGCCAGCTCTTTACTTCCATTGCTGAATTGAAGCAGTACGTCTATGGGCATCGGCACCTGGCCCAGCATACGAAGCCTGACTTTCGTTTTCCCATTAACTTCCCACAGACTATCAATACCGTAATCAATTTTTTTGATGCTTCTGATCCAAAAATCCTGGTACCAGTCCAGTTGCATATTGCTGATTTTCTCCGCTACGCGGAAAAAATCATCCGGGTTGGGATGTTTGAAACGCCATGCGCGGTAGTATTCCAGCAATATCTTATCTAAGTTTTGTTCACCAACAATATATCCGAGCTGTGCCATAAAAACACAACCCTTATAATAACTGGAATAAGTATAACCTGTTCTTGTACTAAAATAGTCAGCGTACGTTGTCATGGGTTCCTGGAAATTACTTTTTGCCAGGTTAAAATAGGCGGCATATTCTTTTTTATAGGATTGATCAAAAGAAGAGTCTTTGTTAAGATAACCCCAGTTACGCGCACCTGCATATTGGGTGAATCCTTCATCCATCCATGGATACTTCAGTTCGTTGGTTGCCAGCATTCCCTGAAACCAGCTATGCATAAACTCATGCATATAACCGGTGGCATCATTGAGCAGCGTAGCCATGGGATATTCCATGCCTCCGTCACCACCCTGTATGAATGAATATTGTTTGTATGGATAAGGACCATAGGTTTTTTCGATGTAGGGCAGCGCCTGTTCAAATACCTCGAGGATATGTAACCAGCTCTTTTCGGGCGACATGGATGTTTTAAATAACAGATGCATGGTTAAATCATTGCGCATTTTTTTACTAACATGAATAAATTCCGGATCCGCGGCCCACACAAAATCATGCACATTGGGTGCATAGAAATGCCAGTTCAATTTTTCTCCGGCAGGCCGGTTCACCTTGCTTCCGGCCACTTCATATCCATAACCTATTTCCTGCGGATTCTGTAAATAACCGGATCCTCCCAGAATATATGATTTATCGATATGGATGTTTATGTCGAAATCTCCCCATACTCCATAAAACTCTCCATTTATATAAGGCGTTGCATGCCATCCTTCAAAGTCGTATTCACAGATTTTAGGATACCACTGGCTCATGGAATACCGCACTTTGGTTTCCGGATTGTCACGTCCGCTCCGCCGGATCTGGAGCGGAACCTGGGCTTCGAATTCCATTTCGAAATGAACGGTTGTATTGGGAAGAATGGGTTTCGAAAGGTTTACCACCAAAATGGTCTCTTCCGTATGAAAAGCCTGGAGCACAGCATTCATTTTCAGAGACTTTATTTTCTGAAATCCGATTTCATCCGGTTTAAGGTTTTTTATCCGATCCTGCACCCGGACATCCCAGTCTTCCTTACCATTAATCATGTTTGCGCCCCATGAGATACTCCGGTTGTCCATCATACTATTGGGCTGGAATGCATTCCAGAAAAGATGATAAAATACTTTTCTGAGTGTGTCGGGAGAGTTGTTGGTATAGTCCAGCAGTTGTTTGCCTGTAAAACGGTTGCTGTTTACATCCAGGCTGATGTCCATTGTATATTTCACATGCTGCTGCCAGTAACCCGCCTGGGATAAGGCTTTGTTTGAAAAACCCAGGATCATCAGTAAAAAGTAAAAAGCGGGAGTCGTTCTAAAATGCTCCGCGCGCAAAAGCTGACTCATGAAACGTGAATTGTATATAAACGACTGCCTATAATATATTTCAGAATATTTTTTTTGAAATGCATTAATTGTCAGGCCGGTTTCATCCGGTGCCTTCCAGCACAATTACGATTTCTCCCTTCACTCCTTTTTCCTTAAAATGTATTATCACTTCTTCCAATGATCCCCGGATATTTTCTTCAAATATTTTACTGAGCTCCCGGCTGACGGAACACTTTCTGAACGCTCCGAAAAAACCGACAAATTCTTCCAGTGTCTTTACCAGTCTCAACGGAGATTCATAAAAAACCATGGTCCTTTCCTCAAGCGCTAATTTTTTCAAATGTGTTTGACGGCCTTTTTTTATGGGAAGAAATCCTTCAAAACAAAAACGGTTCATGGGCAGCCCGCTGTTTACCAGGGCCGGGACAAAAGCAGTCGGACCCGGCAGGCATTCCACCCGGATATTCACCTGTATACACTCCCGGATCAATAAAAAAGCCGGATCAGAAACACCCGGTGTACCGGCATCGGTTAAAAGGGCCATTACTTTCCCCTGTAATAGCTGGTCCACCAGGTGTCGCAATACCTTGTGCTCATTATGCTGATGATACGGCGTTAGCGGTTTAATGATCTTGTAATGATTCAGCAGTTTCAGGGAGTTCCGGGTATCTTCTGCCAGAATAAGATCCACTTTCTGAAGCACGTCAAGTGCCCTGAAACTGATGTCCTGGAGGTTGCCGATCGGTGATGGGACGAGGTACAGCATTTAATGTGGAAATGTGCAAATGTGCAAATGTGCAAATGAAATCATTCTGTTAAGTATTTTGGTAAAAGTCTGGTTCATTTTGACTGAAACCAATTTGCACATTTGCACATCTGCACATTTGCACATTGAGATTTCTGTTTATAAAACAGAAATCTCAAAATATTCCATTACCGGGTTGGCGAGTAATTTCTTACTCGCTTCCTCCGCAATTTTTTTTGCTTCTTCAGCGGTTCCGGCTTCTACCTGCAGCTGGATGGTTTTCCCGATCCGTACATCCTGTACCGTTTTGATCCCCAGATTCCGGAGCCCACCCATCACTGCTTTTCCCTGGGGATCCAGTAATTCTTTGAGTGGCATCACTTTTACCTGTACCGAAAAATTCATGCAATCCTGTTTTTGAAGACCAAAGATATGACAATGTAAAAAAGGAAAATGAGGGGCACAGCCAGCCATTGCAAAAAGATCGCGGCGATCACCGATAAAACGATCAAAATGATACGGGGTAACAGCTGTGGATCTTTTTTCCCGCCGATTTTGAAAGAAAGCATGGGAAACCTGCTTAACATGAGGTAAGAGAGTAAAAAGATAACAGCATACAAAACCCATTTATTCAGCAGAAGATCTAAAGCCAGGCCGCCGGGACCAGTCCAGTAAATTAACGGAAAGGAAGCGACCATTAATCCGACAGCCGGAACCGGCACACCTTTAAAACTTTTGGATTGCTCCTTATCCAGATTAAAAACAGCCAGTCTGTAGGCAGCCGCACAAGGTAAAATGAGTGCCGGTAAAAGCCAGGCCATCGGTACATCCATTCCGTTTACCTGGCGCATATAACTCATCCTTAAAAACTGATACAAAATCAGACCGGGTGCTACACCAAAACTGACCACGTCCGCCAGTGAATCCAGTTCTCCGCCCAGTGGTGAATTTTGTTTCAGCAGCCTGGCCAGGAAGCCATCCAGAAAATCTGCGAGACCCGCGAGGGCCATGAATAAAGGAGCCAGCCAGATCCGTTCCGGGATATCCATGTACTGGGATCCATCCGCATTATTTACAATGGTAATTCCATTCTGGAGTATACAGATGACGGCGATGCAACCGAAGAACAGGTTCAGCAGGGTAAAAAGATTTGGGATATGTTTCAAATTTGGGAATTTGGGAATTTGAGAATGAGCTTTTAGTACATCTTTGCGAATTCAATTATATCATCGGTCATCCCTGCCTGCCGGCAGGCAGGGGTCATCGGTCATCGGCCTTACGCTTTAGGCTTTCCGCCTTTCATATATCCTTCAATCTCTTCCACTGTAATCGGAATATCTTTCATCAGATCTTTATTGCCTGTTTTAGTGAGCCAGATATTGTTTTCAATACGTATACCCATTTTTTCTTCCTGAATATAAATGCCCGGCTCCACGGTCAGCACCATACCGGCACGCAGCGGTTCAGCGCGGGGTCCCAGGTCATGCACATCGATTCCGAGGTGATGGGAAATCCCATGATAGAGATACTTCCAGTAGGCTGGCTGCTCCGGGGTAGAATTTTTTAGTTCTGATTTACTGAGTAAGCCGATTTTATGGAAAATAATATCCGCTTCAAGTCCCACTTTCACATGATAATCATTGATTATAATACCTGGTTTCAGCAGGCTCTTGGCATACATATGTAAATGAAGGCAGGCATTATAAACCTGCTTTTGCCTTCTGCTGAATTTACCATTCACCGGAATCGTACGTGTGAGGTCTGCATTATATCCTCCATATTCGGCGCCAAAATCCATCAGCATCAGATCTCCATCCATACATTCCTGGTTGTTCGAAACATAATGCAGGGTACAGGCATTCCCGCCGGAAGCCAGGATACTTCCATACGCCGGACCGGTGGCCCTTAGCGAAAGAAATGAATGCTGAATTTCCGCTTCCACTTCAAATTCAAATACCCCGGGCCGCATAAATTTCAATACCCGTAAAAAACTTTTGGCTGTTATATCAATGGCCTGCTGGATCACTTCCACTTCTTCCGCCGTTTTAACAGCCCTGAGTACTTTTAAAATGGTGGCGGCACGCAGGTATTGGTGCAACGGGTATCGCTTTTTTGTTTCTTCAATGAACCGGTATTCGCGTGTTTGCAGGAGACTTGCTTTCCGGTCGTTTTCATTGGAGTCGAGATAAATATTCTTTGCAAAGTGTATCCAGACCTGTAAAAGCGCATCGCTGGCATCCAGCCAGACGACCGTGCCAATACCTGAAATATTTTTCCCTTCTTCTGCACGTAACCTTTTACCATCCCATTTTTCTTTCAGTTCATTGGGACGGACAAGAATCAGCACTTCCCGGTATCTGGGATCCGGATGATCCGGAAACAGAACCAGCATTGAATCTTCCTGAACAATACCGGTAAGCCAGTACAGGTCACTATTTTGTTTATAAGGATACAAAGCATCTCCATTGGACGGTATTTCATCATTCCCGACAAATATGGCAATGGATGCCGGCTGCATTTCCTTCCCGAATCTCAGGCGGTTCTGTTTAAAAATCAATGGATTTAATGGTAGATATTTCATCTTTAAAAGTAGGCTGGGCTGGCTAAACCAGCAGTTTTAGGACAAAAAACGAACCCGGGGGCTCTAAATCAAAAAAAACTTAACCAAAACTTGTTTTTTTATAAATATTTTCGCCATCTTGGCAGCCAATTGTTTACTAACTAACGACCTCTAACGTTGTTTGCTATAAAAAGCTCCTCTAAAAAAGGAGCTTTTTTAATTTTTACAATTAAAAAAGTCCATATAACTGGGCATCAATCCTTGTGATAATTTCTCCCAGGTGTTCTTCATTTTCCGGAAATTTATTTTTGTCAACATCAATCACCAGCAGGCTGCCTTCCTTATATCCATCAATCCATTTATTATACAGATCATTCAGTCTCTTTAAATAATCAAGCCGGATATTTTCTTCATACTCACGGCCTCTTTTCTGAATTTGCCCGACCAGGGTAGGTACTGAAGCCTGCAGATAGATCAGCAGATCCGGAGGTTGTACCATTCTTTTGAGGGTTTGAAAAAACTGAAAATAATTATTGTAATCCCGTTTACTCATCAGGCCCATATCATGGAGGTTGGGTGCAAAAATATGGGCGTCTTCATAAATCGTACGGTCCTGGATTACCGTTTCTGTTCCGCTATAAATTTCGAGAAGCTGGTTCAGTCTTCCATTCAGGAAAAAAATCTGCAGGTTAAAACTCCAGCGGGGCATGTCGTCATAAAAATCATTGAGGTAAGGATTATGATCGACATCCTCAAACTGGGGGATCCATTTATAATGCTTGCTCAATAATTCAGTGAGGGTGGTTTTACCGGCACCAATATTACCAGCTACTGCAATATGCTTGGGTTTCTTCGTTTTTGCCATTCCTAAATGTAAAATCTTATGACCGAAATATAAAAAGAATCGAAAGGGTATCAGAGATATTTAAAACCGAGTGCCTTACGTACTTCTAAAAGGGTTGCTGACGCGCTTTTTCTTGCTTTTTCAGCTCCTTTCGCAAGTATCTCATCAATCTTTACAGGATCATTCTGTAAATCAGCGGCTTTACCCCGAATGGGTTTGATAAAACGGATCATGTCTTCCGCTAATTGCTTTTTCATTTCGCCATAACGGATTCGGCAATGATTAAAATCGTTTTCAAATTTTTCAAGCGTATCGGGATGGCTCACCAGTGAAAGCAGCGTGAATAGTCCTTCGATATAAACCGGTTTTTTACTATTTGGCGCAGCTGGTCCCTGATCGGTTTTTGCTTTCATAATTTTTTTTGTGATGAGATCATCATCATCATTCAGGTAAATCGTATTCATCTGCTGTTCGCTCTTGCTCATTTTTCCACTTCCGTCCAGACTGAGAATCCTAACAAGATCCATGCTGTAATTAAATGCTTTCGGAACCGGAAAAACTTCTCCGTACCGATGATTAAACCGTTCCGCAAAATTTCTTGTCATTTCAATATGTTGTTCCTGGTCCTTTCCAACCGGCACGTAATGTGACCGGTGAATAAGTATATCCGCGGCCTGCAAAACCGGATAGGTTAACAGGCCTGCATTGATATTTTCAGGTTGTTGCCTGACCTTGTCTTTAAACGTAACCGTTTTTTCAAGTTCCCCTTTATAAGCCAGCATATTCAGGTAGAGATAGAGTTCCGGGATTTCCGGAATATCGCTCTGGGCGTAAATAGTACAAGTTGAAGGATCCAGTCCGCCGGCAATCAGTTCCGATACCAGGCGCCGGGTATTCAACTTTAATTCACGGGTATCGGCGTGAGTGGTAAGGCTATGCCAGTCAGCTATAAAAAAATAGCATTCATATTCATATTGCATCTTTGCCCAGTTCTTCAACGCCCCGTAATAATTTCCCAGGTGAAGAAAACCGGTGGGTCGTATACCGCTTAGAACAATTTCTTTATTTTTCTCCATAGAGGAAGACGAAGATAATGAAGGGACACTCAAAATCTCCCCGAAACCATTATTTTTGTCCTAATCCCCTTACATGGAAGTGAATGATGCGCTCGTAGAGAATTTATGTAAACTGGCCTGCCTGGAATTTGACCCGGCGGGGAAGCAGGAAATTAAAAATGACCTGCAGAAAATGATCGGTTTTGTTGAAAAGCTGAATGAACTCGATCTCCGGGGGATTGAACCCCTTTTATATATGGGATCAGAATCCAATGTGCTTCGGAATGATATTCCGGAAGAAGCGTTAAGCCGGGCGGATGCGTTGAATAATGCGCCGAAAGCGGATGACATGTATTTTAAAGTTCCACAAGTAGTTAAGAACCCGGGCTCTTCACCGGGGGGATAAAGAAATTTATTATATGGAATCTACTGCAATTATTCATCTGGAACGGATCGTGAAAAGTTATTTCATGGGTAAACAGGCTGTTCCGGTATTAATGGGCATTTCTCTGGATATTTTCAAAAATGAATACGTAGCCCTGATGGGACCCTCCGGATCAGGTAAAAGTACCCTGATGAATATTCTGGGCTGCCTGGATTCTCCCACCGAAGGACTATATATTCTGAATGAACAGGATGTAAGTAAAATGGCAGATGACGATCTGGCGGAAGTGAGAAATAAAGAAATTGGTTTTGTATTCCAACAGTTCAATTTATTACCGCGACTCACAGCTGCTGAAAATGTGGCCCTTCCGCTGGTATATGCAGGTATCAGCAAGAAAACAAGAACGGAAATGGCTATGGAGGTATTGGAGAAAGTTAGTCTGACAGACAGAAGCCACCATAAACCCAATGAACTCTCCGGCGGTCAGTGCCAGCGAGTGGCGATTGCCCGGGCACTGGTGAATAATCCCTCCCTCATTCTCGCCGATGAACCAACCGGAAACCTCGACAGCAAGACTTCCATCGAAATCATGGAAATTTTCAATAAAATTCAGGCGGCGGGAAATACGGTGATTCTGGTTACCCATGAAGAAGATATTTCCAAATATGCCCACCGTGTGGTCAGGCTCCGGGACGGGGTGATTGAAACTGATAAACGCACAGAAGGTCGATTTGCTACAACGTCCACCTTATAATTGTCAATTGTTAATGGATGACTTTAATTGACTGGTGAGATAATGTTTAAATCAGTCATCCTTTGAATTTTCCATTGACAATTAACAATTAACCATTGACAATTGAAGATTATGTCCTCAAAGATTTATACAAAAACGGGAGACGGAGGCAAAACCAGCCTGATCGGGGGAACAAAAGTTCCCAAAAGTCATATCCGTATCAATGCATATGGAACCGTTGATGAGTTGAATGCATTTATCGGGTTGCTGGGCGATCAGATTGCGGATATGCATAGTCGTGATTTGTTGCGGGAAATACAGGACCGGCTGTTCACCATAGGTTCATGCCTGGCCTGTGATCCGGATAAAAACATTGCCATGCAGATTCCTGACCTTACCGAATCAGATATCCTCCTGCTGGAAAAGGAAATCGATACAATGCAAACAAAACTGCAGGAGATGAAATCTTTTCTCCTGCCCGGCGGCCATGTTGCTGTTTCCACTGCACATATTTGCAGAACGGTATGCCGCCGGGCGGAACGAGTCATTGTGGAGCTCGACTCCATGGCGCCGTTGGGCCAGCCCCTGATCATAAAATACATGAACAGGTTAAGTGATTATCTGTTCGTACTGGCGAGATATATCGGGCATTTAATGGGAATAGAGGAAATAAAATGGAAACCCAGGAGGTAGTGTCACACTCTCACACTCTCACACTCTCATACTCCCACACTCTCACATTACCCTTCCGTCCTGCATCCTCACCACCCGGTCGCTCATCCCGGCCAATGCTTCATTGTGTGTGACGATTAAAAAAGTCTGATTGAATTTTTTTCTGAGTTCGAAGAATAACTGATGCAATTCCTTTGCATTGGCGGAATCCAGGTTTCCCGTTGGCTCATCGGCAAAAATGATGTCCGGGCTATTGATCAGGGCCCGGCAAACGGCCACCCGTTGTTGTTCACCCCCCGACAAGGCTGCTGGTTTGTTCTCCATCCGGTGCCCAACACCAAGGTTTTCGAGCAGCTCCCGGGCACGGGCCTCAACAGATGTTTTGTTCCCCCGGGCTATCCATCCGGGGATACTTACGTTCTCCAAAGCAGTAAATTCAGGTAATAAATGATGAAATTGGAAAACAAAGCCAATATGCCGGTTACGGAAAGAAGCGAGGGATTTTCCCTTCAGGCTATGTAATTCATTGCCTTTAAGGCGGATTTCACCTTCCGCCGCCTCATCCAAAGTGCCCAGAATATGCAATAAAGTGCTTTTACCGGACCCGGAAGGGCCAACCATGCTTACGATCTCCCCGGCATGGATATCCAGATCCACCCCCTGTAATACGTGCAGCGATCCATAATATTTGTGAATATTCCTCGCTGAGAGAATGGGTTGGCCGGCCGCGGATGGGATCATTCGCAAATATAACGGCTTGTTCTTTGCGGATAACCGGATTACCGTCTATAAATGGTATTTGGTCGTTTCATTATAAAAATTACTTTTGCGAAAAATTAAAGGCAGGCCCTACCGCTTGGTCCGGGTTCCACCCACAATCTGACCTTATTAAAAACACCAGAAATTAAATAAAGGATACCGATGTTTTGGACACTAGAATTAGCCAGTTACCTTGAAGACGCTCCATGGCCTGCCACAAAAGATGAACTGATCGATTATGCCATCCGGTCCGGTGCACCCATCGAAGTAGTGGAAAACCTGCAGGAACTGGAAGACGAAGGAGAAATTTATGAAGGAATTGATGATATATGGCCCGATTATCCCTCTCAGGAGGATTTCTTCTTCAATGAAGACGAGTATTAAGAATGCTTAAAGCCTA
>Ga0080027_10000108_pt1 | contig 35817 bp, 32 predicted proteins | sample OrgsoiDNA2013046_FD_70962 | JGI IMG/M metagenome (GOLD analysis project Ga0080027, IMG submission 70962) | Permafrost soil microbial communities from the Arctic, to analyse light accelerated degradation of dissolved organic matter (DOM) -... | ecosystem: Environmental > Terrestrial > Soil >... | reverse complement strand
CTTACACCGAGGAGGTCGCAGGTTCGAGTCCTGCACCGCCCACCATTCAAGTCCTCTCAAGTCCCGACAGAATTCCGCCTGGTCCCCTATTACCACCTCAAGTTGCGCCATCCAATGCCGATAACGACGTTGTAAAGACACGCTTGGAAGAGGATCGTCGTCATGTCGTTGCATGGTAGGGCAATGCTGCTTGGGGGAATCCTGGCGTTCACCTGCGCGCTCCACGCGCAGGTGCGTGTTGCAAAAAAGCGAGTACCGCCTGTTTACCCGGAGCTAGCCAAAAAGATGCACATTTCGGGTGCCGTCAAGCTGGAACTCAATGTGGATCCGGAAGGTGAAGTCAAAGACGTTAAAGTCGTGCAGGGACACGCCCTGTTGCGCGATGCAGCCGTCACCGCTGTCAAGCAGTGGGTCTTCACCAAGGCTTCGGTCAAGTCGGTCGAAGTGATCGAAGTCAATTTCCATTAGGAATAGGCAGGTCCCTTTGATCAAGCTCACCATCCGCAACAAATTGATAGCGGGGTTTGGCGCCATCGTTGCCATGATGCTCCTGAGTACTGGCATCGTGAGTCTGCGCCTGAGCGTCAATGCAGCGAGCCAGGAGCGCATCAAGAATGTCCGTTACCCAGCGAGCATGACCGCGGCCATCGTGCGCAGTTCGATCTCCGGGGCGGCTGCGGCATTGCGCGGGTACATCTTGTTTGGTTCTGATCCCGCGGAGGCGGGGCACTTTAAACAGGATCGCGCCAACAACTGGACTGAGGCCGAAGGCGCAGTCTCCCGCCTGGAGCAGCTGAGCCAGGAATTGACTCCATCAGAGAAACAGAAAATTGACACGGTTGCACGCCAGACCGTGGACTACCGGGCGTTGCAAGACAAAATCGAAGACCTCGCGTCGGGGCGAGGCGGCGATGCCATGGGTCAAGCTTTTGACCTGCTTAAGTCTGAGGCCGCTCCCCAACAGAGAGTTCTGGCTGAAGGTCTCAAAGCTTTGATGGAAGAGCAGCAGCAGACGACCGACCATGAGATTGCCATCCTTGGGGCTACCAGTAAGAGCACGCAGCAAGTGGAGTGGGCCGTTACCGGGCTCGCTGCCATGGGACTGGCGTTTTTTATCAGCCGCCGTTTCGAAATTGGCTTGGGTCCGGTGGTCGTCCGTGCCACGAGTATCGCTTCAGGAGATCTGACGGGGGACGAGCTTCCGGTTCACTCCAACGACGAACTTGGGGCGCTCACCGCAGTTGTCAACGAGATGCAGCGCGGATTGCAACAAATGATTGCATCGGTGCGCGAGGCCTCGGATCGTCTGGCCGTCGCCACCGATCGTGTCTCCTCGTCCACCAGCCAGGCGGCGCAATCTGCCGAAACACAGAGGGATCGTGCTCATCAGGTCGCCATTGCCATGCAAGAGATGTCTACCACCGTGGAACAAGTGGCGGGTAACTCGCAGACGGCAGCCGATGCCTCACAACGGGCCGCCCAAGCAGCACGCCAGGGAGGCATCGTCGCGGATCAGGCGCTTTCAACTATGCGCAGCATCGCCGGCTCCACCGAGTGTGCCGCTTCGCGCATTGCGGAGTTGGGAAAAAATTCTGAACACATCGGCCGCATCATCGCAGTGATTGATGACATTGCGGATCAAACCAATCTTCTCGCCCTGAACGCGGCCATTGAAGCCGCTCGTGCCGGAGCTCAGGGCCGCGGCTTCGCTGTGGTCGCCGATGAGGTTCGAAAGCTGGCTGAACGCACCACCGCTGCCACCAAGGAGATTGCCGGAATGGTCCGAACCATCCAGACAGAGACGAAAAGCGCAGTCGAAGCGATGCGAGCCGGCAGTCATGATGTCGAGGTGGGTGTGGGAAAAACCACGGAATCCGGAGTGGCGTTGAACCAGATCATTGAGGTAGCCGAGGAGGTCGGCAGCCTGATCGCGTGCATTGCCACAGCCGCCAGCCAGCAGGCCAGTGCCACAGAGGACGCCACGAGGAATATCACTCAGATCTCAAGCCTGGCGCAGGAATCTGCGGACGCCGCCGAACAGGCTGCCACTTCCTGCGTGGATCTTTCCACGCTTACCCATGACCTGAGAAACACTGTAAGCCAGTTCAAACTGGTCGCTTCCGCGCACGGTGGATCCAATGCCCAATCTGCAATCCATCGACCACTGGCCTGGGCTGCCTCGGCCGGCGCGGGGACTAAGCTGCTCGCGCCGGCGAGCCGTGCTTGATCTGCTCCTCGGCGCCCTTGAATAGCGCCTTGAGCGAGCGCAAGACAAACCGCAGGATCAAAATCACGAAAGCCAACCCCACCAAAACGAACCCCGCAGCGGCGTAGGGGTGGCGAGTCGCCAGCCAGGTCAGGCCAATCGCGACCGCGTCCTCCGTCAAGCTGAGGGCCGCGTTGGAAAAGGGTTCCGGAGAAGGTGTTACCGCCGCCCGCGCCGCGGTCTTCCCGCCGTGGGAGGCCAGAGCGATGAGTCCCCCAACAATCGTTGCCAGCATCTGTTCCCCAGGGGACAGCGTAGCGGTGGCCCGGTACGCCAGCAGAGCCGCGACAGGAATCCGGATGAAGGTATGCATCGCGTTCCAGATCAGGTCGAAGGCCGGAATCTTATCGGCGAAGAATTCCACGACGAACATCACGGCGGCGGCCGCGATCACCCACCAATCGGTCAACTGATGCAAGCCGTCGGGAAGTGCCAAAACGTTGTAGCGACCGAGGATTCCCAGGGTGCCTACGGTAGCGTATGTGTTCAACCCCGCCGCAAAGCTCGTGGCGACTAGTAAAGCAACAATCTCGGGCATTGGGAGGCTAACGCCCGCAAGCGCCGGCAGAATCGCCACTGGCAAGAAGCCATCTGTTTGCACCACGAGATCCTTGAGAAGCATGGGCGACCTCCACAACCGGCAAATCTCACAAAAGCAAAGGGCCGCCACTTCGGGCGACCCTTCATTCTCAACGCCTTGCCGATGACTTGCAACATTTCTTGCAAGGTCGACTCTTACAGGGTCGATTCGATCTCGAAACCCCAAGCCTCAAGCAGAGGTTCGGGGATGTATTTGGAATTCTTGTTGCGCCGTGCCCACTCGCGCAGGCGAGTGGATCTTAAGTATTGATCCGGCTCAAGCTTATACTCCTTAACCACCTGCTCGAACTCGGTAATTGTCGGTGTGATGGGACCTAACGGTTCGGGTTTTCCCCAGTTAGGATTGCCGCGTCGTTTTGCCATGGGGGATTTCGCCTCGCATTATTCTTCAGGGTGACTGCTGCGTGGTACGACTTGCTTCAGCTACATATAGAGTCGGTGATACACCCTACGGATACATGGTTATCGTCAGAATTTTCCATCGCTCGATGCCAAGGATAGCTCCGCTTTTAAAACTTGTTCGCTGATGTAAGCCTTTATTCTTCAATAGCTTACCACGTTTCTTCGGGAAAGTAAAGGGTGCTTTTATCTAGCGCGCTTTCGCTGCGGAGCGATCTCGCCAGTTCGGGTGGAGTCCTCATGCCTGAGATCGCACGGATTCAATGACTTACCGTGGTAACCCAACTGCTACTGCCGCCATTGTTTCCCGCCGATAGCATCGCTAAAGTCGATTAAGGAGGCTTCACTTGAAGGATATTTACGAAGTCATACGCAGCAAAAAGGCCCAGCAAGCTCAGTTAGGCGAGCAGATCGAGGCTCTCCAGACGGCAGTGAGGGACCTCGAATCGGTGCAACACCTCCTACAGGAAGACGACGCAACCATTGCCGCAATGCGAAGAGCGGGAAACTAGCAACGCGCAGCGGCCTTCTGCAACTCATATTTTGACCAAAGGAATCGTAGTTGGCCTTCGAATCAGCGTTGACTGCGTTGTTGGTGAGCTCCAGCGAGAAGCTGCAGAGGCTGGTGCGGCGCGTCCTCAGTGACCTGGAGATCCAGGTTGTCTCGTGTTCCGACGGCGAGTCGGCGATTCAGAAAGTGACGCGTCAGCGTTTCGAAGCCGTGCTGGTGGATTTCGGCGATGCGGTGGCGGCAGATCAAGTGATCCGCGGGCTGCAACTCGCCCCGGGAAACAAAAGGGCTGTCGTTGTGGCTTTCGTCGATCCTGAAGTTCCATTGAAAGCCGCGTTCGCCCGCGGAGCTCACTTCGTTCTTCACAAGTCCCTGTCCGCCGAGCGAACCAAATCCAGCTTTCGCGCAGTGCGAGCCCTGATGAAGCGGGAGCGCCGGCGCAATCAGCGCATCCCGGTAGAAATATCTGTCAAGTGTATTTGGCTCGATAAAGCGGAAATAGCCTGCCAAAGCTACGATCTGGGAGAAGGAGGCATGGCGCTGCGGCTGCCGAACTCCTCGCCCGCTGGCGGTGTCGTACAACTTTCGTTCTTTGTTCCTCAGGCGCTCGATCCAATTCGAGTTGGCGCCGAGGTGGCGTGGCGCAATCCCCAAGGTCTGGTGGGAATGCGGTTCACCGATATCTCTCCGGAGGCACGGTTGCTTCTGAAGCGTTGGCTGGAGGGAGCCACAGGAGAGCCAACGGATGAATCGGACGCCCCCGTCCCGGCCGAACTGACCGACTTAAGCACGCACGCGTGTTATCTGAAGATCACGGCCCCCTTTCCCCTGCGAACCCGTGTCGCCTTGGTGATGCGCTCGGGCATTCACGACTTGCGGGCCGAAGGAACGGTACGGGTTACGCACCCGGAAATCGGCATGGGGGTTGAGTTTCTCCAGAAAACCGACGCCGAACAGGCCAAAGTCGCGGAGTTCCTCGAGGCGCTACGCGGCGAATCCTCGCGAGCCCCGCAGATCCTGGTGGAACCGGAAGAGATTGACCTGAGTCCTGGCTTACTCACGGACCCCGCCAAACTCGAATCCGATCCACTGCTGGCATTGTTCCTGCGGGGCGATAGTTTTTCGCCAGAAGAATTTCTCAATGAACTTTCCACTCAACGTGGCGGCATTCCCGAGTCCGTGAACCTTGCCGTGCAATCGGTACAGCCATCCGCAATCCGTTGAAAGGTTCCGGCGTTCGAGCGTTCCGCCCCTTAAAGAGCAACAATCCTTCGCCCTTCTAAGGTTACTTCCGTATCCCAAAATCTCCCGCGAAACTTTTTCCGCCAGCCGGGGTTCCCATTTGCGTAGGTCGAAAACAGCCTCCTCAAATCCCCCGGCGATGAGATCTGTTTTCAGAACGCTGTCGATTACCCCCACAGGAGAAAAGCTATGCGACGCAGTCTACTCAGCCTAACCTTCGTGTCATTAGCCTCGATGCTGACTTTGGCCCAGGCACCCGCGACCGGCGACATTCCCGCCGACCGCCAGGACCTGCGCCAGGACCGCCGCGATGTTCGCCAGGACCAACGCGACATCAATCACGATAAGCGCGATCTGAACCATGACCGCGCCGACCGCAACCAGGACCAGCGTGACATCAACCACGACAAACGGGACATCAATCGCGACCGCGTAGTGCGGAATCAGGACTTGAAGAATGGCAACACCGCGGCGGCAAGGACGGAACAGCGAGACATCAACCACGACAAGCGCGACCTGAACCATGATCGCGCTGATCGCAATCACGACCAACGCGATATTAATCACGACAAACGCGATCTACATCATGACCGCACGGATCGCAACCAGGACCGCAGAGATATCCGCCACGATAAGCGCGATCTCCATCGTGACCGTAAGGGGAAGTAGCTGGTTCCTGAATGAAATGCAACTGGAAGTGAAACGGCGGCAGGGCTCTCCTGCCGCCGTTCTCTTGCGCCATCCGCACTCCGCTCGGCCGCACTCGGGCATTCCTGAGCCTGCGGCGTTGAAACGCCAACCATCCTCTCGTTTCTCCCTCCCGCGTTCGGAACGGCAATTCGCCTTGGCAGTCCCGCCTCGAGGGCTGCATGATGCAGCACCAGGTGGTAGAGTGGGCGGTCGAAACGGTCGATAGTACGAATGTTAGGTCCTCCCAGGGTGTCTTACCTGCGTGGCCAGCCGGAGATGCCGTTAACCTTATGGTTCATATTGCGGACATCAGCTGGGCGAAAAAGCTGTTGGCGGTTTCTGGAATCTACATGCTCGGCTTGCTCTCTGTGGGGATTGTCGGCGGGTATACGATCTACACCGACAGTAAGACCACTGAGGTGGCTCTCAGCGCTTCGCAAACCCGCGCCGACGCCGCCAGTACGGCCCAGACGGCCATTTTGGTAATGGGCCGCGCGCAGGCGCAATTGTTGAGCGCCATCAATGCAGACGAACGGCGGACGGCGGCGATTGCAGCCATCGGAGCATCTTCGGCGCTCGATGAGAGCATCCAGCGTCTACAAGGCGCATTGTCCGGCAATCCCAAAGTTGGAGAACTGAGCCAGTTATTGCAGGAAATCGGTCCGGCCAAGATGAAGGTCATCCAGGCAGTTCGTGCCAATGAGGACGCGACCGCGCGCGCTACTGTCGCCAGTATGCAAGGAAACATGGTCCGAGTGGAGAATCTTGCGGAGGAACTTACGAAGGGAGAGCAAGAGCAACTGGCCGTGATTGTGGGCGACGAAAAGAAACGGGGTCAATCGACGATCGTCGTTCTGGGAAGTTTGGTGGCGATCGGAATCGCCGCCAGTGGGTTGATCAGTTGGTATGCCGGGAGGCTCATGGCTGGCACGTTGGGAACCCTGGAAAAGTCTGCGCGATCGCTCGCGACCGGCGACCTGACCATCCAGGTTCCTCAATTCGGGGCGGATGAGATTGGCCGCACAGCGGCCGCTATGGGCAGCATGGTGCATGACCTGAACGTCATGGTGACCAACATTCATCGCAACGGCAGGTCGGTTACCACCCAAGCGGCTGGCGTATCGGATGCCGCCGACCGGCTCCAGGAAATGTTCGGCAAATTTCATGACGCGGTGCAACAGATCAAGGAAGACGCTGCCACGGCGCTATCGTCGAGCAAAACCACGTTGGAGCAGTTGCAGGTGGCTACGAACACAGCCCAGGGCACTTCCCAATCCGCGGCCAAGAATAGTACCGAGATCAAGGCCACCGCGGATGGATTCCGGCTCTTTCAGGGGCAAATGGAAAAGACCGTCGAATTCAGCCGGGTGCTGCTGAAAAAAGTAGCGGAGATACGCTCCATCGCAGGCACGATTGACGATATATCCTCGCAGGCTCATCTTCTCGCTCTGAATGCCGCCATCTAGGCGGCGCGTGCCGGAGAGCACGGACGCGGGTTCGCTGTGGTGGCGGATGAAGTCGGGAAGCAGGCGCATCGCAGTCTCAGCGCCACCGCCGAGATTTCCTCTCTGACAGAAATGATCGCGACGGGGACTGCCGAGACCGTCCAGCTATTGGAACACGCCATGATCCAGGCTCATGACAATATCAGCCGCCTGCTGCTGGCGGCAACGGAAACAGCGAACAGCAGCAAACAGACGCAGCTCATGCAGAACACATGCAGGGGAGGGTGTTGCTGATCAGTGAACAAGGGGAAGCCGTCACCGGCATCAATGGAGCCGTACACGGCCTGGCCGCCCTCAGCCAAGGCAGCATGGATCAAACGGAATCCCTGCACCTGCTGTCTGGAGAACTGAACGCCGCCGCTAACGGGCTCAACAGTGTGGTCGAACGATTCCGTTTGCAACCAGCGGCCGCAAAGTAGTTCTGGAGGAAAGCTGCATGACCGGCGAACTTCATCATGGCAGGCCAGGTGGTTCTGCAACTTTCGGCATCTTTGTGCTCCTCGAATTTTTGATGGCCGCGCTACTGTGCGCTCCTTTTTCTCAGGCTCAAACGAAAGTTGACAAGAAAAAGTTCGAATTTCCCAGGCAAATTCCAGCGCCCGCCAACAATCGCGGGACCCCCGCTCGAGTGGAACTGGGCAAGATGCTGTTCTTCGATCCCCGCCTCTCTGGATCGCGCTGGATTAGTTGCGCCACCTGTCACAATCCGGCGATGGGATGGTCCGACGGTTTGCCTACGGCCATCGGAAACGGTATGACGACGCTCAAGCGCGCCACCCCCACCATCTTGAACAGCGCCTTCAACGATCTTCAGATGTGGGACGGCCGCTTCCGTTCCCTCGAAGAGCAGGCGGCAGGCCCGATGCAGGCTCCAGGGGAGATGAACGGCACCTTGGAGGACATCATCCCAAAGCTTGAATCGAAGCCCGGTTACGTGCAGGCTTTTGCCCGGGCCTATCCCGGCGAAGGAGTGACGCCAGCGACGCTGGCCAAGGCGCTGGCGAGTTTTGAGCGAACCATCATTTCTCAGGGCGCTCCCTTTGACGCCTGGGTGCACGGCAAGAAAACAGCGATTAGCCCTTCGGCGCAAGGGGCTTCGACCTCTTTACCGGAAAGGCCAATTGTGTTGCGTGCCACTCGGGTCCCAACTTTACCGATGAGGGGTTTCACAATATTGGACTCGCCGGTGATGATTTGGGCCGCTTCGCCAAAGTGCCCATCCAGATTTCCAAAGGAGCGTTCAAGACAGCAACTCTGCGTGACATCGCATTGACCGCCCCCTACATGCACAATGGCGCGTACCGCACGCTGGAGGATGTCATCGAGCACTACGATCGCGGCGGCGTCAACCGGGACAACCTCGATCCCAGCATCAAGCCCTTGGGCTTGACGGCGGAAGAAAAAAAAGACCTGGTCGAATTCCTGAAGACCCTTTCTGGCAAACGAGTGGCGATTACAGTGCCTCAGCCGCCCGAGTAGCCCACATCAACTAGTTCGGAGGGTTTATGGCGTATTGGATTCAACGAAGGACCACGATATTGGCTGCATCAATCCTGGTGGCGACCGCCTGTTTTGGAGGCGAACTGATCGTAGAACAAAGAGACAAGACGTTCGTGGCGAACGGCGCCAAAGTGACGGCGCTCAAAATCAAGGTCGGAGATGTGATCCACTTTAAGAATATGGATCCGTTTTTTCACAACGTCTTTTCCCTATCGGACGCCAAACTCTTTGATCTTGGGTCGTATCCCCAAGGTCAAGCTCGATCCGTAACGTTCGATAAGGCCGGCACGATGGAAGTGGAGTGTGCGATCCATCCGCAGATGAAATTGACGGTGGAAGTGAAATAGTGGTCCGGCGTCTGCCAAAGCGATTTTTAGTGGTATTGCCGCTCATGCTGGCGGCAGGCCCCGGTGTGGCGCAGGACACGCGTGAGGCTGTAGACGCGGAATCGGCAAAACCGCTGGTTCGGGGCGCGATCGTCTTTAAGGCTTAAGGCACACTCTGTCATGGCGAAGCTGGCGACGGCACCGGGCGGGCGGCAAGACTCCATCCGCGCTTGCATCTGGCCATCACTTCCGGCTCCCCAGAGTTCTACATTAAGATCATTCGCGAGGGAGGCGACGCCGTAGGGCGGTCGCCTTACATGCCTCCTTGGCAGGACGAACTTTCTCCAGAGCAGGTTGGGGATCTGGTTGGCTACCTTGCCGTGGTGCGCGATTCCGCGCGCCGCGGAGAAGCCGTTTTCAAGCTCAACTGCATGCTCTGCCATGGCGTAAAGGGAAACGGCGAAGGCCGTGCTGGCCGACTTTCCCGGGTGCGACCCGCCGACCTTACACATAGCACCAGGGATGACCGCTACAAAGCGGCAATCATTCGGGGCGGCGGAGCGTTCATGGGGCGCTCCCCGAACATGCCTCCTTGGGAAAGCAACTTAGCGAAACGGAGATTCAGGATGTGGTGCGGTATCTCGATACTCTTCTGGCCGGAGCCCCGGTTCCGGCAACGAATGTGCTCAAGGAGAATGCCCAGTGAAAACACGGGAAGCAAAAGCGCAACGTTGGATCCTAATACGGCGGATCATCGGCGTAGCTGTTCTACTTATGCAATTCGCCGCAGAGGACGTCTCTGCGCAAACCAAGGTGGGAGGCCACGTCGGTTTCGTATTGCCGCTGGTGACTCGCGCCGCAGGACAAACCACGACCCTGGACGATGCTTTTTCGATCGGATTCCCGATGGGAATAACCTTCGCAGGATCGGGGCGCATGGCCTTGGATATGGAATTCGTTCCTTCCGTGAAGAACACTCCCCGGGCGGTTACGCTCACGGTTCACCCGGGGCTCATTTGGAGGCTCGGGCACGGATTCTCTCTGGGTGGCCGGGCCGCTTTTGACGTGAACACGTCGCAGCTTGGATTCACGCCGCTGCTCAACAAGAGCTGGCCGATTCAGCGCCAAGGCAGTTTCTTCAAAGCATATTTTGCGGAGGCCGTTCTCCCGGTCCGATTCAATCGCCCGTTGGGCGGCCCGAACGACAGTCCAGTCACTTTCGGAATGCACTTTGGCCTGGGATTCTAGCTCAGCGAAGCGGGGCCACCGCCACGGTTTGCGAAGGAACGTTCCAGCCACGGATCGCCAACTGCGACTCGCCGCCGGATGCGGGCGCAGGATATTCGATCTCAATCTCGCGCGATTCTCCCGGCAGCAGGGAAACGTAGTTGTCGCTAAAGTACGCGGGAAGAATTCGCGAGCCCTCGGTCGCTAGAAGCGTCAGTTTCGTCTCCAAAGCGGCGGCCGTGCCATGGTTCGTAAGTTGAACATGAACCTGAGCGTTGCCGTCATGCCGCGACACCGATGCGGTTGCCACAATCTGTGCGGCCGGCAGCCTGTTCAGTTGGTGGTATGTCGTGTAGTCCGCGGCCAGCCAGTACAGATTGTCAGAGAGTAGCTGACCCCGTGGGTTCTTCAATTGCAGTTTCACCAGCACAACGTTATCCGCCATCAAAGGGGCGAGTTCCAGCTTGAAACCCGTTGTTACCGCATCGGCAATAGCGTCGCGCTTCTCCTCATGATGCAGGAGTGGCTTATTGTCCAGCGAATAGACGTCGGCGATAACCCGCAAGCCAGCTTCTGGAGTTGTGGTTGTGTTGACCACTGCCACATCGTAAGTAGCCAAGTCCAACTGGATGTGCACTGGTTCGCACGCCTTCTTCACTCCGTAGTACGAAGCTTGCGTGTCGTAGTCGGAACTAAGGATCTGCCACATATTGCTGGGCCATGCAGGCTGCGTCATCCACAGGAGGCGGCCGCTATTTGGAGCCCACAGGTGCGCATTCATGCCCTCGAAGATGGCGCGATGGTTCACGTAGTTCAACATCTGCGCTTTTCGTTCGAAATCCTCGAGGCTGGTGGCCGCGCCGAATTCCTTCTGCACTTGAGCCATGAAGGGCGCGCTCGCGCCGTTCCCACTGTAGTGCCAGTCGTGGTAGGCCCACACGTCATTGATCGGCCACTGATCTTCCTTTGGAACCGAGGCGCGGAATGACTCCAGCGTGGATAGAGAGGCAGTTCCGGTTTCAACTGAAAAACCGTGGTTCAGGGTCGAATAATAAAGCGCCGGGTCCTGATATTTGTACGGCCCACTGTTTTGCAGGTTGACCTGATTGGAGCTTGGGGAGTAGTAGCGGGTTCCGTCCAGCGAGTCGACGAGATCGGCCAAGCCATCGCTGATGATGGGTTGCGGAACCCCCTCGTTGCGTCCGCACCATATCGCGATCGAAGGATGATTGCGGAAACGCTGAATCGTGTCGCGGGCGTTTTGAAGAAACAGAGCGGGGTCTTGCGGCTCGATGTTGTAATCCTGGGTAGAAGTCCAGAAATCGTTCCAAACTAGAAGCCCGTATTCGTCGGCAAGGTCGTAAAAGACTTGTTCTGTATTTTGTCCAACCCAGTTTCGAATCATGTTGATATTAGCGTCGTGATGCAGGCGGAAGAAAGGCTCCAGGTGCTCACGGGAGACTCGCTTGCGCGAGTCGTCCATACCCCAATTGCCTCCGCGGCACGCGATTCTGACGCCGTTCACCTTGATCACCAGAAACGGCGCAGTCTTCGTATCCTCGAGAAGGTGGATCGATGCCGAATTCTCTCCTCCCGGCATCAGCGAAGCAACCCACGACTTCCATCCCTCGCGCCATTCCGGCGGCCAATCGGGAGGGGGAGGATCCGTGGCAGGAATCTCCAGCATGCCTTCATGGGATACGTTCACTACACGCTGATGTCCGCGAGCCGCTGTGGGAGAGTATTCCAAGCGCCGCAGATGCCCGGTTTGATCGAACAGGCTGAGCTCGTAAGTGATCTCCCGAATACCAAATCGCACTTGCTTGTGATCGGACTCCTCGCTTCCTTCTTCAAACGTGAGCTTTAGGTTGTAGAGTTCCTGCCTGCCATAACCGTTGGGCCACCACAATCGCGGATTCTGCACCATGAGCTGGGCGAACTCGGCGGCGGTCAATAGAACGTTGCTCTTGCCTGGAGGTACGGTGATCTCCTTACTCACCTTGGTCTGGTCGAAGCTCGCCTGTAAGGTTCCTTTCACGGGGGAGTCTGTTTCGTTTTCCAGAGGAACGGTAATTTCAACGTCAGCGCTGTTCGTCGCAGGCAGTGGCAGCTTGGTAACAACCTGCGGGTCACCGATCTTAACCCCGCCGGAAGCGGTCAGAACCACTGGCTGCCAGATTCCCGTGTCCCGGTCACGGATCGCTGGAATCCAATCCCAACCTTCCGTGGCGACGAACGTGGGGCCATCCAGGCACATGTATCCTCCGTTCTCACCAGGTCCGCCTCGGATGGACTGTTCCTGCGGAATTCCAGGATGCGGTGGAGGAGAAATGCGCACTACCAGCGTGTTGGTTTCGCCAGGCTTCAGGATGTTGGTGACGTCGAATATGCCGCGAATGAACGCTCCGGTGATGGTGCCCAGATTCTTGTCATTCAGCCAAACGACGGCTTTGTAATTGATGCCTTCAAAAGTGAGGGTAAGGTGCCTTGATTTGGCTGATTTCGGTCCCTTGAACTCATTGCGATACCAGTAATCCTGCTTATTTAAGCTTTCCGGAATCGTTAAATTGTTGAGCCCATAGTCAGGATCGGGATAGACGCCGCGGTCAATCATTGTCGTGAGCACCGTTCCGGGCACGGTGGCCGCCAGCCAATCTGCCGTATTGAATCCGGAATGTGAAATAGCATCCGCCCCGGCATCGAGCTGGGGCGCGGCAATCAGTTTCCAGCCCCCTTCGAGGACCCAGCGGTTGTCGCCTTCAGCTTGCAGCGGGCTGTGGGAAGTGGGTAAAGGTTTGGCCACAGGTTTTGAAAACGCGGCTTTGCCACGGGGCATAGTGGAGGGGTCTTGCGGCGCGCGGTATCCCGCTTGTCCCCGGGTTTGCACGGGCCACGGTTTCGATCCTTCTTCGAAGCCCTCGGAAGCGAAATTCGGAGTCTGTGGCGATGATAGCTTCTGGATTTCTTCCGCCGCCAATGCGCGGCGTAACAGCGTGATCCGCGCTAGTTTCCCTCCGAAGTGCTTCCAATCGGGAAGAGGCGGCTTTGCAGGGGCAGCCCGAAGAACGGCAGTGACGCTCCCGAGCATAAGAGACCCGGAGCCAACCTCTGTTCCATTGCTGTAAAGATGGAACTTGGTTCCGTCAAATGTCGCCGCCAGCATTTGCCAGCGGCCCGGAACGAGATTGGCCGGGGCGGAAAGACTGTTGTCTTTGCCCATCCACAGAATGACGTGCCCTCCGTCGGACGCCAGGTAGCGGGGATACTCCTCCTCCAAATCGATGTCTCCGACTCCCGCAAGAAGACTAAAAGCCTTGAGCTCTTCCTGAGGGCGCACCCAGAGATACAAAGACCACGGCGAGTCGGCGCGCAACACAGAATCATCCTTCAGCAAAGCCTTCTTCAATCCGTCGCCATCGGGAAGAAAGGTTCCGTTAAAGGGGCCATAGAAAGGTGGATCCGTGGTGATGGGAAGCTGCGCGTGGGATGCGGCCATACACGCGATCACGCTCAGCAAGGTAAACGTTAAAACATTGTGCTTTAACCCAAGTGTGGCCATACGCAAGAGCTCCCGATATCGTGCCGCACCATCATACTGGAGGTTGGAGAATGCGCTAAGTAGGAGCGAGTGTTAAGGGCGGGAAAAGAAGAGGGGCGCTCTTATGCGCCCCTTTACGTACGCGCTAACTCTTCGGGAAGTTGGGATCAGCCTTCACTTCCAATATCTGTTTCGTATGCCGCTCGCTGTGGGCGCTGATGAACAAAACCCACTCATACGGATCCAGTTTCTTCCCGAGGAAGCTGTCATCGGCGTGGTCGCGAAGCCCCTGGCCGCTCTTGGCAAACTCCTCTGTTTTGGCTCGGCTGTCTTCGAAATGTTTCAAACTGCTTTCGGGAGATCCGAATCGGTTGGTCGGCTTGAGGGGTTCCGGAGCCTGCGCTTTGTGGGTGCGGTCGGCGATTGCCATCATTACCATTTCGTCGATGGCCTTCACGTCCTCTCCCGCGGGCCGGGCGGGCGCCTTCATGATCTTGTCCTGGATATTTCCGTAGAGATAGTCCTCTGCGCTGGCAATATGCTCCATCACCTCGGCTACAGACCAGCGATCGGGCGCCGGCTTGAAGTTCCACCGTGCCGGCGATAGTCCCTTTGTGGCATCGAGGACACCTTGGCGGGTCTTTTCCAAATATTGGATTGCACGGTCGCGATCAGCTTGGGTTTGCGCCGAAGAAAGCGCGCTACTGGCGGTGAGTAACAGGAAAACGGCGAGAATACGCTTCATGGGGAATTCTCCTAAAGTTTGGTTGGCGAGAGCCCTTCGAAGATAAATCAGCCGCCTCGAGTCCGCAAGGTTGCTCGACGCGCGTAGCACGAATACTCTGAGTAGAGAACGACCAGAACCAATTAGAAGATGAAAGGGACCAACCTCGTGAAAGCGCGCTCCGTCATATGCGCCTTGGTCGCGCTGACGTTGGGTTCGACCAGTATCGCCAAGAAAAAGACTCCCGGGGTGCCCACCCTGCGGTGGGAGCAGGGGGCAGCGGGTTGCTCTCTGGAACAAGGAAGAGCTGACGGACTGGACCGCTACACGCTCGCCCAAGGCGCCGTTACCGTCACGCTAGCGGTTGATCCTCGCGAACTCACCCAGTCGCAGCGCCGTGCCGGCCATGTGGTCAGCGTCTTCCTCGCAGTCCAAAATAAGAGTACGTCACCGCTCGCGGTCCAGCAGAGCAAGGCCAGCCTTGAATTTGTGAACCACTCGCAATGGCGCTTTGGTTCGTGGGATCCGGACAACCTGGCAAACCACATTCAAAACCAGACCGATGACCTGATGCACCAGACGGATAAAGACTTGGAGAAACGACCGGGTAAGGTCGAACAGAACGAAGACCGCTTGCGCGAGCATCAGAAGCTGGTCAGCGAAATGCTGGATTTTCTGAGCACCCAGGGTTTGAAGGACGCCGTTCTCGACCCCACAACGCCACAGGTTTCAGGATGGGTCTTTTTCCCGTCGCGTGGCAAATGGGTCGGAGACTGGAAAAAGAGGGAAGAGTTTGTGTTCCGGATTCCCATTGGCGAATGGATGGTGGAGTTTCCGTTTCAGCTTCCACCATCCAGCCATCCGCAACTGAAAGAACGACCTTAGTTGGTTCCGTATAGCGGCGCGCTGCTCCGCGCCGCCGAGCTCGAGTCCTTAGAATCTCAATTGCGGCCCAAAGGTCACACGCATGTTATGTCGTACGCCGCCATCAAAGTACATTTCGTCTCCGGCTTCCAGCCGCAGGCCGATGGGCCCTTTAAAGCCTTCCATTCCGAGGCCAGGATAGAACGCCACTCGAGTGTTTCCCGAAGTCACGCCGCCTAACGCGCCCTGGAATCCCGCTGCCGCATTCTGATCCGAAACGCTGAAATTTACAAAGCCGGTTTTGCCCGTGATAAACAAGCGCACCGGTCCGCTGCCGAAATCGTATTTTGGTCCAAACAACGCATGCAGGTTGCGCAGGCGAGTATTCACCAGTTGCGTGTTTACGCCATCGCTGAAAGTGCTCGTAAAATTGCGTTTGAAGTCATAGTTCATTTCGCCTTCGAGTTGCCAGTTCGGACGCAGATTGAATGCGGCTCTGGCGCCCAAACCGATAAAGTTGATGTTCGGCGTGGTTCGCTGCAGTCCAAAATAATCCGCGAAGATACCGCCTTCAAAGCGATCCCCCCCACGGAGGGCCTGGCCGAAGAGCGAAGGGGCAGTCAGAAGACATCCTGCGAGCACAAATATCCCGGCGCGTTTCATGATTCCTCCCTTGGAACGAAGCTCTCCTGCGAAGACGAAGTGGCAGATCGGGCAGGAGAGCGTGTTGCTTCTGAGTGGTTGGATGGCAACACTTGAGCTGGGGTTGTTCGCAGAAGAACTTTACAAATCCGGAGGAAGAAGAGGGAATTTCCGTCGCAGCTAGCGGCGCACCAGGCTCTCCAACAAATCGAAAAATCCGGGAAATGAAATGCTGGCGCATTCCGCTCCCTCGATTTCCGTTTCGCCGTGCGCGCGCAAACCAGCCACCGCAAATGCCATGGCAATGCGATGGTCGTCAAAACTACCGATGCGCGCGCCGCGCAAAGATTGGCCGCCCGGAACGCGAAGGCCATCCGGAAACTCTTCCACGACCGCACCCATGGCACGCAGATTTCCAACAATTGAAGTGATGCGATCGGACTCTTTCACACGAAGCTCGCTGGCATCGCGGATCTCGATGCCGTCGGCGGTGTAGGGCGCGATCGCCGCCAGAATTGGAATTTCATCGATCAGCGCGGCTGTATCTCCGCCACTAATCTTGCACCCCTTAAGGGGTCCACCTTCGGCTTGTACGGTGCCCACAAGCTCGCCGTTTAACTCTTCTAGCTGAGTGACGCGGATCTTCACGCCCAGTTGCACCAGAATATCCAGCAACCGCGCACGTGTCGGATTCAGCCCCAAGCTGTCGATGGCGAGCTGCGAACCGGGAAATAACGCCGCCGCACAGAGAAAGAAAGCCGACGTGGAAATATCTCCGGGCACGCCGCCTTCGATCGCCCGCAAGCTTTGTCCACCATGGACGCGAACTTCCCCCATGTTCCGGGTTACCTCGGCGCCAAAGGCCCGCAATGCCAGTTCGCTGTGATCGCGTGTGCGAATTGTGGAACGGACGACCGTCTCGCCTTCCGCAAAGAGCCCAGCAAAGAGCAAGCAAGTTTCCACCTGAGCACTAGCTACCGGCATCGTGTAGTCGATCCGGTGCAACTTCGCCCCATGGATTCGCAGAGGTGGCCGGTTTCCCTCCACTGCCGTAATCGATGCGCCCATCTCCGCCAGGGGCTTCATCACTCGGGCCATCGGCCGGCGTGAAAGCGACTCGTCCCCGATCAATTCGGATTCGAACGGCTGACCCGCCAGAATTCCGCACATCATACGAATCGTCGAGCCGCTGTTCCCGCAGTCCAGGACATTCTGCGGGGCTTTCAGGTTCATCCCAGTTCCCTGGATTTCTACCGACAGCGTCTCGCCCTTGCGCGTTACTTGCGAAGGACACCCCAGTTCGCGCAGGCATTCGAGAGTGCTGGCACAATCTTTTCCCGTGGAAAAATTGTCCAGTCTGGTCGTTCCCTCGGCGAGCGCGCCGAGCATGGCATAACGGTGCGAAATACTTTTGTCGCCAGGCAGGCGAATGCCGCCCTCAAGATTCTTCGCCGGATGAATTACAACGGTGGAGTTTTCGTTCATGAGATGCTGGCGGCTCGAGTCAGGGGATGGGAGTGGAAAGAAAGAAAATTGTAACAGGCCTGATAGATTCGACCGGCCGTACATGTTCGCGCAGAAACCGTCGAAGCCTTTTAACGTTGCTCAATTTGATCCGCCGGACTAGCGTCCTCATCACGCTTGTGAGAGACTTCTGCTCATGGGAAGCAAAGACACACCACGCCGCGAAAAAAAGAAGCCCAAGAAGAAGCCGTAACGGTTTCCGCTCGCGCGTCAGCGACCGTTCGTTGACTTCAAGGCCGTGTTCCGCCTACGTGTTGGTCGCCGGATAACCCGCTGGCGCTGCCAGTGCCTGTGGCTCTTCCGGCATCACAATCCAGCCAATAATGTAGGCCAGCAAACCGGTCCCGCCAAAGATCACGATTACCAGCCATACGAGGCGAACCAGCGTCGCATCCAAGTCGAAATAGTTCGCGAAACCGGCGCACACGCCGGCGATCTTACGGCCCACGCGCGGACGCACCAGGCGCTTTTGCGCCGCATGGTAGCCCACCGAGCGCCCGCAATATGCGCAAAGATTAGCATCGTCAGGAATGTTCTTACCGCAAGCGTTACAGTACATGTCACTGCCTCGAAAGATTTGTGGAATCGCGCCGAACCCCTCTAACTCCGGCGCATATTTAGGATACGCCGCGTGGCCCGGGAAAGTTCCAAATCTTTTGTATTCCTCTTGCTATCGCCGCCGTTAACTCCACGCACCGCCTATACTAGAAAAACCAATCCATTCCCACGGAGAAGTCGTTCTGCCATCATGGCTCAATCTTGAGATCGCACGAAAACGGTTCGATCTGCTTTTCGCAAGAGTCGTCCCCACCGAGAGGCAGCGTCTTCTAGCCCTAACGATCGTAAGTGGCGCCCTCTGTGGATTGGTTGCGGTTTCCTTCCATCGGGCAATTAACATCGCCGAGAGCCTCTTCATCAACCGCGCCATCGCTGCGCCGCACTTCAGTTGGATTTACTGGTGTATTTTCACTCCTGCCGTCGGCGGCCTCGCGGTCGGATTGGCTTTGCGGTTCTGGGTTCCCGGCGCAGTAGGCAGCGGAGTGCCTCAGGTCAAGGTGGCATACGCCCTTCATGCTGGCTATGTTCCACTGCGCGAAGCCTTCGGCAAGTTCGTATTGTGCGTGATCCAATTAGGCACCGGTGCTTCTTCCGGAAGAGAAGGTCCGACCATCCAAATCTGCGCGGGAATCTCGAGTTGGCTGGCCCGCGCTGCTTCCCTCTCTCGGCAGAGCCAGCGGCGCATGGCGGCGGTTGGAGTAGCGGCAGGGATCGCCGCCGCTTTCAATGCTCCCATCGCGGCAGTAACTTTTACGCTGGAAGAGGTGATTGGCGATCTCGATCAAACCATGCTCTCCGGTGTGATCGTGGCCGCCGCGATTGCCGCCGCTGTCGAGCGTGGCATCCTTGGCCAACACCCTGTCTTCGAAATCCAGCGGGCCTACACGATGGGAGCGGGTAGTTCACTCCTTTCCTACGCAGTCCTCGGTCTCTTGTCCTCCTTAGTTGCGGTTGCGTTTACCGATTCGCTTTTAGGCATCCGAGGCGCATTCAAGAGTTTTACCGCTCTCCCTAAATGGGCTCATCCCATGATGGGCGGGCTGGTGACAGGCACATTGGCGGTGCTCGCGATCACCTGGCTCAAACAGAATGGCATCACGGGTGGAGGCTACAGCACACTAGCCGTCGCGCTGGCTGGAGCTTTGCCTATCAAAGCGTTGCTTCTTCTGTGCCTGCTGAAGTTTGCCGCTACCGCCTTCTCCTACGGCAGCGGCAGCGTGGGAGGAATTTTCGCACCCTCCCTTTTTATTGGAGGCATGCTCGGAGGCGCGGTGGGTTATCTGGACGTGCGTATATTTCACCATCCGGTAGATTCGATCGGCGCTTTCGCACTGGTCGGCATGGGCGCCGTTTTTGCCGGCATCATTCGAGCGCCGATGACGTCGGTATTGATCATCTTCGAGATGACCGGCAGTTACGGTCTCGTTCTGCCCCTGATGATCGCCAACATGAGTGCCTATGCATTGGCCCGCCACTGGCGACCGCTGTCGATTTATGAAGCTCTTCTGCAGCAGGATGGAGTCGTTCTGCCTCACGGAAAACCAGTCACTCCCGAGAAAGAAGACGAACCATTTGTCAGCGAAGTTCTGCCTTAGGCGAGCGCGATCAATATTCCAGATGCACCCGAAATCCCGGCACCACGACCGGACCCCGATCCCGGTTATATCCGGGATTTCTCACATACTGGAGGTCCGGCCCAGCAAACACGCCCCTCCAGATATGCGCATTGTAGTAGGTCTCCATCAGATTTTCCCGCGCGTAGGTCAAGCGGCCATCTCCCAGCAAGAAGCCTCGGCCTCCGAGCCTCAAATATTCCTGATGATCAGCGGCGATCCCGTTCGTTACGAAAGCGACTCCGGCTTTGTCGTTCGTGCGCCGCCAGGGAGCTCCCGCCAGATCGGCGCCTCCGGCAATGGTCTGATCGACTTCTGTGTACGCATAAGACTCGTGCTGGCCTTCGTTCCATCCCCAGCGGCAAAATGCGCGTAGTCGATGGCCGAAGTCATGTTCCAGATTCACTCCGAATCCGTATTTCACAGTTGTTCGGAATGGGTGGGCTGTAATATCTGGCGTCGCACTCTCCGCCAGCGCATCGCGGACCGCATCCCGGTACACCCCCATGTTGGCGTGGTTCACATAGGCCAGCAAACGCAGCGCCGTGTGCTTTTGCGGATGAAGTTCGAATTCGAAATTCTCCGCTCTCGCTTTCCGAAGATTCCATTCCAGATCCGGTCCGTTGGCCACCGTCGGCATAAGCAACTCCGCAAACCGGAACGCCCAACCCCGGTCGTGATACTCCGCCATCAGGCCAAAAGTGTAGCCCCGCGTCTCCGCCGCGTAGTCGTAAGCTCCGTCGTTGTCCACTGTCCAGTTCAGGAACTGGAAGTGGCTGTCGGTGCCGATGGCATTGGTGTCAAAGAAGTCCGCAGTCCCAAACTTTCCACCCCGAAACTCCAGCCGCCGAACCGGGACTTGTGTTGCCAGACCAAACGATCCCCGCTCCGACTCCTGCATGACTTGGCCAAGCGGAATAATCTGCCTTAACATCACCCGCGCCATGTAAGGCCATTTCGACAGCAACGGATTCCGCACCACATCCAGGTTGGCTTCTCCCGCTAAACCCAGCGCGTCCGAAATTCCGCCTCCACTGGCTTCCTCCAGGTCAAAGAACACTTCGGTTGTATGCGTCAGCTCATATCCCAGGTAAAGAGTCGAGACATGGGACGTCGCATTTTCCGCATGCGAGTGCAGACTATTCGGCCCGCTGTATTTCGCATCGAACGATGGATGATATTGAAAGATGATGTTGTCCTGCCCGGAAATCCAATAGCGCGAAGTCTCGGAGTGGTGGAACATCGTCAGGCTGGGATCGTCAGATGCCGGTTGTGAGGATTCGCTGGCAGTTGTTTCTTGCGCCTGTGCCGCAGTTGACAGGGTCAGCGAACCAGCCAGCAATCCGAAGCAGAGAACAAACTTGCGTCCCAGCGGCGCGCACACCGATAAGTTAGAAACCACGATCCCTCACCAAAGAATTTTGAGATTGTTGAGAAGAGACGGGTGTGCTCACTACGATAGCAGACAAAGGGCCGGCCTCGCCGGGATCCATAAAATCGAGAATTAAGTTCAGCGGTAGGGTTCTTTTAGATGTTTTCTCGCCGCGTCCGCAAAGCTGGACGAGCCGTCCAAGCCCATGACCAGGTCGTACTTCTTCACGGCCAGATCGCGTTTCTGCTGCAAATCGTAGATCTCTCCGGCGCCCAGAGCTGCCCGCTGCCGCAGTTCCGGCGCTGGATGAGCAACTTCCTCCATCAGGTTGTAGCTCGCCAAAGCTCCAGCGTCGTCCTGCAACACCCGCTGCGTATCCCCCATGTTCACGGCGGAAAGCTCATAGCTGCCGAAAGGGAAGTGCCCGGCATGCCCGGCGTCCCAAACCTTTCGGTAGGCGGCGACGGCGTCTTTATCCCGATGTGCTGCCCGCAACAAATCGCCTTCTTCCAGAGCAAGAATTACGTTTTGTGGAAATTGCCGAGTCATCCCCCGCACGAGTGTCAGTGCCTCGTCGAACCGTCCCTCGCGTCGCAGAAACAGGGCCAACAAGATCCTGGCATCGATGCTGGCTTCGCCCCCGCCTTTCGAGGCCGCGTACAGCTCCTCAATCCCGCGCTCTTTGTTTCCGCTGAACCCGACCAAAGATGCGGCCATTTTCACCGCCCACGGCAAGCTGCCCACAACGTAGTCGTGAGTTCCGACTATGAGCCTTGCATCCGTGAATGTGGGAGAAAGCTCGAGGACTCGTTCGTGATCGTGACGAGACCCAACCGCTGACCGCAGAGCGGTTAACCATGAGCGATCAATCAAGCCTGTATAACTGGAGCGCATGCCGCGCGTTACGCCCCGCGCATACAAAGCTTCCGCATCATTCGGATTGGCCCGGAGTTTCTCTTCCTCAAGTCCGGCTGCCCGCTCCAGGAGTTCCTTGATCTTATTCTTCGCGTCCGTTGTTGCGGGCCGTCGAGGTGTCCCGACGAAACTGTCGTTCGCATAATCTGTCGGGTCGAGAGCCCCCATTCGAAACAACTCTCGTATCAGGTAGGAGTTGGCAAGATTGTTGACCGCGAATGGATCATCCGGGTGTTGCGCCGCGACTTTTTCCATGTCTTCGATGGCCCGGGCGTAATCCATGTTGTAAAAGCGCTCGAAGCCGCTCCGGGTAATGGGGTCATTGGGACGAAACGCAGGAAGGTCCGCCGGGGTAGCGCCGATCTGCCCAGGGAGAGCTATCCAGAGGCTGAGACGAGCAATTTTGAAGATTGTTGTGCGACCGAGTCGATTCCCTCCGGCCAGCCTAAGATCGTGACCCGTCATGCGGCACAGTATAGCGGACCCAGCTCGGGAACCAGATTGGCTATTCCCCGGTTTAGCGGACCTTAGGACAATCGTAAGGTCGCATTTCACACAGACGCGAAAATGCAGACAGACAGTAAAAGTTGCTTCGTTGCTCTGCGGCACCCTCCCCGGGTTCCATCGTAAATTTAACTAAATAATAACTTTAGCGAGTCAGGCGTTTGGACGATGGCGTGCCCTACAGCTTGACAATAACGATCTCTCAGCCCTTATATGCCTGAAGCAGTACGCAACGCGACCCAGGAATTCTGGCACTCCCCCGCCGAGAAATCCGTTCCTTTCCAGCCTTCCGCGGCTGGCTTAGCCTCAGCTTGTCCCGAATGCGGGGCGGAATATGTTCCGGGTGCGGCTTTTTGTCATGCCTGCGGCCAGACTCGCGGCGCGCTCTCATTTTCGCCAGGATGGCTCGGACGCTTTGAAATCAGTAGCTTACAGGGAATGTTCGGCCTTTCCCTCGCCCCCCTCGTAGCTTTCTTCTTAGGATTAGCCTGCGCAGCGGCAGCTCTGCTGGCGGGCATTTTCTCCAACCCTCAGACGATTCTCGATTGGCAGGTAGTTCAATCCTGGCGCATAGAGTGGCTGCTGGCTTCCGTAGCCTCGTTCGTAGCGGGTATCTTGTTAAAGTGCTCCACTAGTCCCGTCCGTTCCTTGGAAAAGCGCTAGTCATCTCAACCCAGCGCACGCTTTCCTCAATTCGTCAGATAGCCAGCCCAAGAGCCGCCTCGCCCAGCGGCCCGCCCCGCGCGATTTCCGCCAAGTTACTTGCGTAAGGCGATTTCTTAGACGCCACTGCGCTAGCGTCACTTAGGCACATTCGAGACCGTGCCGGAACAGCGCTCTTCGAGCGCCGAGAGCATCGCGTCACCATGGGTAGCCGACCCGACAAACGATTTGGACGCTATGAAGTCGTTTCCGAAATAGGCCGCGGTGCCATGGGCGCCGTCTATAAAGCCCGAGATCCGCAGATCAACCGTTTCGTCGCCATCAAAGCTATTTCGGCGATCTCCCAAAGTCCCGAAGAAGAACAGGATTACCGTCATCGCTTTTTTCACGAAGCGCAGGCAGCTGGGCGTCTCGTCCACCCTGGGATCGTGACCATCTTTGACGTGGGCGAAGAGACAGAGACACGAACACCCTACATAGTGATGGAATTCGTTGGCGGGCAATCCCTCAGCGGCCTGCTTTCGTCGGAAAACAGCAAGCTTCCACTCGATTTGGCATTGAAGCTGACAGAAGAAATCGCTGACGCGCTCGATTGCGCTCATCAGCAAGGTGTTGTCCACCGGGACATCAAACCGGCGAACATTCTGCTGTCCGGAGAAGGCCATGCCAAGATTGCTGATTTCGGGATCGCTAAGCTCAACCTCTCGAACGTCACCCTGCCAGGGCATACCCTGGGCACCCCAGCTTACATGTCTCCCGAACAGGTGGATGGAAGGCCCGTGGACGGCAGGTCCGATCTTTTCTCGCTTGGTGTGATCCTTTACAACATGGTGACCGGGCACAGACCCTTTCAGGGCAACAGCGCGGTGACGGTCTGCTACAAGGTGGCTAACTGGGAGCCGCTTCCCGCAACCTCGTTCGATCTCGCCCTGCCGCCCGAGGTCGACGCCCTCGTCAGCCGCGCTCTCGCCAAAGATCCTGCGCAGCGCTTTCAACGGGGCAGTGAGTTTGCACAAGAGGTACGCATTCTCCGAGAGCGTCTGTCGCGTGGAACGATTGGGGGAATGGTAGAACCCGAGATATCGCAAAAGCCCAAGCCTCGAGAGACGAAACCCAGTGTGCCAACGCCACTTAAGACGCTTCATCCGTTGCCAGGGACCGCGCCCGGCAACATCCACATGATCGCGGCGGGGCTCGTTTTCGCTGTTGGATTCGCGGTGGTTCTTTTCGGAGTTCCGTTCCATCAGCGGATTCAAGCGTCAACGCCAGAGTCCGATATAACGAAATTTATCCGAGCGCCCCGGACTGCTTCAAATTTCTCGGCGCCCGTGCCTGCAAGTCCACCCGTTGTTCCAGGCGACGCGCAGAAGGCGAGCGCCCCAACTTCCGCGGTACCAAGCAATCCAACGTTGCATCCTCCACTCAATGTCGTCCGGGTCGCCAAGCTCTCGACCACAGTTCACCTTCAGTCGATTCCGACGACCAATGTCGCTCCGCCCCAGATGGAAGCGGTGGTCCAACAAGTCAACCTCAAAATCGAAATCCAGCATCATTTTGCCGTCGGAAAGCTTTCCCTCTGGGTGGACGAGAAGCTGGCTTATTCGGCGGACCTTCACGGGGAATCCAAAAGACACCTCGGTGTATTCCATGGTGTCGACGGCAGTGGCGTCGCCGAAATCAACGTATCTGCCGGCCCACACACGCTTCGCGTAAACGGCCAGTCCAGCACCCCTGATTTCGACGAGTCCAAAACCATTACCGCCGATTTTAGGTCGGGTGGCGACAGAGTCTTGCGAGTCAACTTCGAGAAAAATAACCGCGAGATGCGGCTACTCCTGCAGTAATCCGGGATCTCAGCGATTCAGCGTCAGATCAGCCAACGCCGTCAGGCACGCCTGGGACGGAGGAATTCCGCTGTCGTCCGGGAACATACGCGACACAGACAACTGCCCAGGTCAGATGCCCGTGGTGTTCTGGCAGCAACATCCCCCTGTTTTCGTTATCTGTCATCGGTCCCAAATAGACAACGTTTGGTCACGTTGTTTCGAGTGTCGGCCCGAACTTCTATCTTTTTCGAGCGCGGTCGTCTAACTAAGAGAAAGAAGTTCTTTCCGGAGGTGGCATCGGATATGGTTACCCGCGCGCTTCATGAATTGAGCGTGAGTTCGATCCCGGCAGTAGAGGGAAACGACGGATCCCAGCTTTCTCACCACGCCGCGGAGGTGGTACGCGCCGCGCAACAAGAACTCGACACTCTAATGCGCCAACGCACAGAAATTATGAAACGCATAGGAGCCGTGAAACAGACCTTGGTCGGATTGACATCGATTTTTGACTGTTCCGCGGAGATCGTCAATCTCAACGGAAGCGTTTTTTCCGAGGGAACCGGGTCGCACCTGACCGGCTTGACCAATGCCTGCCGGATGGCTTTGTTGCAATCCGGCACGCCGCTGCGTCCTCATCAGGTTCGCGATCGCCTCCGCTTTCAGGGGTTGTCGCTGGAGAGCCACCGTGACCCGGTCGCGACGGTGACAACCGTGCTGCGAAGACTGGGCCAATACGGTGAAGCGCGACCGGTGATCCAGGCGGACGGGAAACGGGCTTGGGAGTGGGTGGCGAGCGAGGACCATAAGACAGTTCAGAAGTAGTCTGAACCGCTGCTTGGACTATGGAATTCCGGAGCGGGCGGCCTCTCCGAATCCGGTTCCCCGGATGTTCGACACGCCCTGTCCAGCGCTCCTTGCGTGAATTTCGGTAGGTTCTGCCATCCGTCCCAAACCGAATACGTCTTGTCCCTGTCTTGATGTTGTAGACCCCGCTTCTGGAAATGGCACGCGAACTGCCTGTAATTCAACATGCCGCCGAGCGGGAATCGACATATTTCCCACGCTTTCTGCTTTAACGTAGAACCCCCGTTGGTCTACATGGCCCTGACGGAACAACGTCACATTCAGCGTTGGTGGTCGGCCGATGCTTCGGTGGAAGATTTTGTAGGTGGGCAGTTGCGACTGGGGCGTGTGCCGCACGACTGCTTAATGATTGTGGAACGCCTCACGCTGGGACAATCCGTGGAGTGGAAGTGCGCTGAGGCGCCCCGCAATTGTTCTCCGGGGGATGAATGCGTAGGCACGCGTGTGCGCTTTCGCCTTTCGAGAAATGATCGCGGCGGAACGATGGTCGAGATTCATCACGGTCGTTGGCGCAACCGCAACGCGTGCGTGGACGCCTGGGACCTGCGCTGGACGGTGCTTGCGGGGAAAAGCCTAAAATCATATCTGGAGACAGGCTTGGGCCGGCCGGTGTCCTGAGTCTGCGTCATTCGAGTCGTGTCAACTCAGATTAAGTGAGAAGAATCCATGACGATGGTATCGAGCGGAGAAAATCGAATTCCTGGCATAACAACAAACGATTTTCCGCGGATTACGTCTAACGGTGCACAAGACGTCCGATCGAGTGAGTTGTCTGCAGTTTCCTCCGATGCGTCTGCGACCCGGGACCAGGCTATGCCGATTCGAGCACTGATCGTCGACGACGAGCCTCTCGCTCGAAAGCGCATCTTCGATCTGCTCCGTCAGGACAAAGAAATCGAAGTCATCGGCGAGTGCGGCAGCGGCAGTGCCGCCATGGAACTGCTCGAGCGCGATAAGCCGGACTTACTTTTTCTCGATATCCAAATGCCCGAAGTCGATGGCTTCGAACTCCTGGATGCTCTTGAAGGCGCGGTGCCGGCGGTAATTTTCGTGACGGCCTATGACAAATATGCTTTGCGTGCTTTTGACGCGCAAGCCGTCGATTACCTGCTGAAGCCGTTCAACGAAAGCCGCTTCCAGCAAGCCCTTAACCGTGCGAAGGAAAAAATCGGTAAAGCCGGCAGTCCCTTTGTGAATGCCGAGCTGTTATCTCTCTTGAAGGACGTGCAGAACGGAAGAAAGGCTGCGGACCGGCTCGTCATCAAGTCTGGCGGACGCGTTCTGTTTCTCAAGACAACCGATATCGATTATGTCGAGGCTGCTGGAAATTATTTGAACTTGTATGTGGGCAAGGAAACCCACCTCATTCGGGAAACCATGCAAAGCCTCGAATCGAGACTCGACCCTGAGCGTTTCCTGCGTATCCATCGTTCGACCATCGTTAACTTGGAACGTATTAAGGAATTGCAGCCGTGGTTCGGCGGGGAATACGTTGTGGTCCTTCGCGACGGCCGCAAGCTCACTTTGAGCCGCACCTATCGCGCCAGAGTGCAGCAACTGCTCGAGGCCTAGCTTCCACCCGGCTCTTGCCCTTCCCCCCCGCTAGAAACACCCTTTGCAAAAACACATCCGAGGTCTCTTTGTCTTCAAGCGGGATCTGGACCCACAGGACTACGCTCAATCCTTCGTTCCCTGGGTTGAATTGCAGGCGTTTCATCCCGCGAAAGACGAGAGTGACCCCAAGATTCGAGGAATCCATACCAAAGGTGTTTGTTTAGCTCGTTTTCGAAACTAACGTTAGATCGCGCGAGCCTGGCACAGGTGTGCAGCTAAGGCGCCGATTTTACGTTGATTCGAGAGGGAGTGAATTCATGAAAACCCCCGTTGTCCGCAAGTGGTCAGGATGTTTGGTTGTCTTTTCGTTTTTAGTCCTCATTTCAGCGAGCGCATTCGCCCAGTTTGAAAAGGGAGCAATCGGCGGAACTGTGACCGACGCCTCCGGCGCACTCATGGTGGGTGCGCAGGTCAAGGCGACCTCTGTCAACACCGGGGTTGTTAGAACCACCGTCACAAATGACGCGGGCATATTCACTCTTACGAATCTCACTCCCGAAAGCTACGAGGTCTCCGTCGCCCAAAAAGGGTTCACGACATTCAAGCAGACGGTTGCGATTTCGCCCGGAGGTCGGAGCACCCTCGATGCCAAGCTCGAAGTGGGAGGAACAGGCGAAACCGTGGAAGTCGTAGTGGGCGGTGGCGCCCAAGTGGATACGCAAACGTCGTCGATCACACAGACCGTAAGCCAATTCCGAGTTGCCGAACTCCCCAGCCTTACGCGAGATCCGTATGACTTCGTCCAGACTATGGGTAACGTCAACCAGGACTCCGCTTCTGGTACAGGTGGTGTGGATCAGATTGTTCGCGGGTCCGGCGTCTCGATCAATGGCCAACGTTCGGCCAGCACCGACGCTCTGCTCGACGGCGGCGAGAACGTCGATCTATACACCACAAAAGTAGGACAGGCCGTTCCACTCGATTCCGTCGGCGAGTTCAGCGTTGTCAGCAACAATTTTTCTGCGGAGTACGGTCGCGCCTCGGGTGGCGTAATCAACGTCGTCACCAAATCGGGCACGAATGCCATGCACGGCAGCGCTTACGAATTCAATCGCGTTTCCGCGCTGACCTCGAACGACTACAACGACAACGCGCAGGGCAACCCGAAAGCCAAGTATACGCGCAATCAGTTCGGGTTCAGCATTGGCGGCCCAGTGATCAAGAATAAAATGTTCTACTTCAGCAATCTGGAATGGACGCGAGTCCGGAGTTCGTCGACCACCACCCAGGTGGTGCCCGACCCAGCATTCATCGCCGCCTCCGCCCAGGCGACGCAGGACTATTTTGGGCAGTTCAGTCTTCGCCCGGGCCTGCGGGTGAATTCGCAGCTTACGGCAGCAGACTTGGGCATCGCCGGGGGGACAAGCGCTATTTATAATGCGTATACAGCCGCGAACGGCCCGATGTTCGATGTGGTCAGCTACCAGTCTCCGGGTGATTCAGGCGGCGGCGCACCGCAAAATACTCTGAACATGGTGCACAAAGTCGATTTCAACATCGGCGACAAGACCTCCATGTTTATCCGCTATGCCAATTTCAAGCAAAACGAATTCCCGGGGTTCCTCAATACCAGTCCTTACTCGGGATTCGACACCGGGCAAACACAGCTCAATCAGAATCTTCTTTACTCCCTCACCCACGTTTGGACCCCAAACCTGGTGAGCGAGACAAAACTGAACGTAAACCGGCTCACGTTGCAACAACCGCTTGCGTCCCAGCCAGTGCAGCCAAGCCTTTACTTCAACATCGGTACGGCGGCCGCTGACAATAACGGGAACTTGTTTTGCCTGCCGGGCTATTCCTGCACAACGCCGGGCAACTCCATTCCTTTCGGCGGTCCGCAGAACGTAATGCAGGTCGGGCAGTCCTTGGGCTGGAACCATGGCAAGCACGAATTCCGTTTTGGCGGCGGATACATCTACACTCGCGATAATCGTACTTTTGGTGCCTATGAAAACGCCGTCGAAGGACTCGAGAGCGGCGGCAGTCACGGAGGATTGGCGTGGGGTGCGGACAACTTGATGAACGCAGCCACCGGCTGGTTTCAAGTTGTCATCGATCCGCAGGGTAAATTCCCGTGCTTCAGGGATGCAGCGCATACCTTGCTCGTCACTCCCGACTGCCAAATCACGTTGCCCGCGACGCAGCCATCGTTCAGTCGGAGTAATCGCTATAACGACCTCTCCTTCTACGGACAGGATTCCTGGAAGGTGTCACAGCGGCTTACTTTGAACCTTGGATTGCGCTGGGAATATTATGGTGTGCAGCACAACAAGGATCCACGCCTCGATTCCAACTTCGTATTAGGCACAGGAAGCACCATACAAGAGAGGATCGGATCCGGCCGCGTCGACACCGTAGCGGCGACTCCCGGCAGCCCGGCCAGTCCGATTGGAGGCTTGTGGACGCCCGCGAAGAAGAACTTCGCTCCGCGCGTGGGATTCGCCTGGGATGTACTCGGCGATCGCAAGACTTCGCTGCGCGGCGGCTACGGCATTGCTTATGAAAGGAACTTCGGCAATGTGACCTTCAATCTCATTCAAAATCCTCCCTCCCAATTCAACAGTACGTTTCAGAGCAAGGTTGCGCCCGGAGTTGCGGGAGGACTGGCGTTTTCTTCCGGGAACCTCGGACCCTTCGCGGGCAGCGGGCTGCAAGTACCGTTACCGCCGCCGAGTCTGCGCTACGTTCGTCAGGACATCCCAACGTCCTATTCGCAGTCCTGGAATCTTTCTCTGCAGCGGGAAGTCATGAAGGATACGGTGCTTGCGCTCGAGTACACCGGAGCGCACACGGTTCACGATTACTCGATTGAAAATCTTAATTCCCAAGGAGCCGGTGTGGTCTACCTTGGAACGGACGTCTCCGATCCGTTGTGCGCCCCGGCATTAGCTGCTTGCTTCGAAGATCGCCTGAATCGTCAATACGGGAATATGAACACTCGCGGCTTTGGCGGTTATTCGCACTACAACGCCTTGAACACGCACTTCCAGTCGAACAATCTGTTCCGGCAAGGGCTGGATTTCACGGTCAACTACACGTACTCGCATAGCCTGGATAATCTAAGCTCCTCGTTCAGTGAAACACCGCAAACCGAAAACCTGGGCTTGCTGGATCCGTTCCAGCCTGCTCTCGACTACGGGAGCGCGGACTTCGATGCGCGGCATCGCCTCGCCATCAGCGCAGTGTGGGCTCTCCCTTACGCCAACGGGACGCACGGGCTGATGAAGCGCGTGCTCGACGGTTGGGAGTTCGCTCCGATCATTACTGCGCATTCGGGGAACCCTTTCTCGGTCTTCGACAGCCTCGCCGGGTTCGGCGGCGATACCGCCTATGCGCGTTATCAAATTCCAACTGGTGCCACTGTCAAGTACACCGGCAGTGCCAACAACGTTGCGGCTACAGCTGAGCCAAACTATACCGACTTTTCAGGCGTCAACACGTTTCAGTACCTCAAGGTCCAGGGATTTGAAAATCCGAACGGGACCACCCCAACCTACTTTGAACCATTGACGGGATCCGGCGAGTTGCCGACCTGCGGCATGACGACTAACGCAGCCGGAGACACGATATCGACAGGAAAAAACTGTAAGTGGCCCTCGAACATGACTCGCCGCAACTCCTTCCGCGGGCCAGGGGCGTACAACATCAATTTGGCGATTCGGAAACAGTTTTCAGTGACGGAACGCTATAAGCTGCAGTTCAGCACGGAGTTCTATAACTTGCTGAACCACTCGAACTACTACGTTCAGGCCGGTGGAGGGCAGGATCTCGGCAACTTTGCACCGCCTTCTACAATTGATCCAGTTACCCTGCAACCAGTGCCTGTTCCCGGCCCGTATAATTTTCAGGTCATCGGCAAGCGCGGCGTCAATGCAGCAGTCGGAGTTCCCAACGAGCGGCGCTTCATCCAAATGGCATTGAGGCTGTCCTTCTGAGTTGGTACCAGAAACTGACAAGGGGCCCCTCCGGGGGCCCTAATCTTTTGCTAGACGCTGAGGGGAGTGCACGATCACAAACTGATGGGTCCTTGCCGTTCTTGCTCGATCAGCGGGCTCAGTCGGGCTGAGGACTTCTTATCTGACGAGTTGCTTGGGTTTGTCAGATAGCCCCTGAGACGCTTAAATATCAATCGCCTCGTCGGCGGGAGCAACTGTGCTGACCGTCCGGAAGGGAATCCGCAGCGTGACAACAGCTCCACCGCCTAGCGCGTTTGTGAACTGGATTTGATGATTCCCGGGGTGAAGGTGCTGAAGACGGGAGCGTGTATTGGTGAGGCCGATCCCCTCCTCCATCGGTGTTTTCTGGCCCGGCGGGAAACCGGGACCGCTGTCGTGCACGGTGACCAGAAGATCGCTGGCCTCGCGCCAGGAGCGCATTTCCAGCCGGCCGCCTTGCGCCTTGCGTCCAATTCCGTGGCGCAGGGCATTTTCCACCAGCGGCTGGAGAAACATGTTGGGAACGAGAGCATCGAGGGTCTCTGGATCCGGATTCAGATCGACCTTCAGCCGATCCGCGAAGCGAACCTGCTCGATCTCAAGGTACTGCCCGAGAAATTCCAGTTCTGCCCGGAGCGGAACTTCTTGTTCCGCATCATTATCCAATGTCCTACGCAGCAGATCGCTGAGCCGTACCAGCATATCTTCAGCCGCTTCGGGGTGATCGCGGGTCAGGGCCGAGACCGCATTCAGTGTATTGAAGAGAAAATGCGGCTGTAACTGCATCTTCAGCATGGAGAGCTGGGCCTTCGCCAGCTTGCCTTCGAGTTGGGCCGACCGAAGCTCGCGTTCCCGCAGGTCGCGATACGATAGCATCATGTGCGCGAAAATCGCGATCATCGCATAGGTGTTGAGGATGTTATCGAAAGCAAAATACAGGAACATCGTCTTGAACAACGCTATGCCTACCGGAACCACCTTGCCTTGAAGGTGAATCGGGTAAATCGCAATGCGCAGCGTTACGTGCGTTGCGGTGAATACCAGGCTCGCCCCAAAGTGCAGCAGCAGCCGGGGAAAGAAATGTTCCCGCCGGAGGGGATATTTCCAGCAGAGCCAGAGCACGGGCGGCGTCATCAGCGCGTAAACCCAGAAGCTGGCCAATCCTCGCGAAAGGAGTTGCCAAAACTCCGGTTGTGAACCCTCGGACCGCCCCAGATAGTAGTCTTGTACCGCCAGCACGAGGGCCATGGCGGTGTAGATGGCAAAACTCCAAACCCAAATCAGCCAGGTTCGTTGCACGACTTTGTTGGTGGGTGGATGAGGGGCCATGGTACCTAGCGTCGTGAAAAAACAACAGATAAACTCTCAGTCTACGCCCCGAAAGACTTGCGAGCACTGCCGTTCGTCCCCGCATCCCTGCGGTCCGTCCCTGTAGCGGCGCGCCGCCGCTGGGAAGAGCACGATGCATGAGACCGCGGAGGTAAAAGCTACTTCTCCGGTTAACGAATCTGGCCGCTGCCAATCACTTCATACTTCGAGGAAGTCAGTTCCGCCAGCGCAAAGGGGCCGCGACAGTGCAGCTTCTGAGTGCTGATTCCCATTTCGGCGCCGAACCCAAACTCGGCTCCGTCGGAAAAACGAGTGGAAGCGTTCCAGTAGACCGCTGCGGAGTCGACCGCGCGCAGAAACCGCCGGGCGTTAGCTTCGTCCCCTGTGACGATCGCATCGGAATGCTTCGTGGAATATTTGTTGATATGGGCAATCGCATCGTCGACGCTTTCGACGACACGGATCGCCATGCAAAGACGCAGATACTCCTCGCCCCAGTCAGCTTCCGTCGCGGCTTGCATCGGTCCTGGCTGCAGGCGGCGCGCGGTCTCATCCCCGCGCAGTGCCACGCCGTTTTCCCTTAGTTTCGCGGCGATTCGTGGAATGTAGGCTGCCGCTATCCTTTCGTGTACGAGCAATTTCTCCGCTGCGTTGCAGACCGAAGGGCGCTGAGTCTTGGCGTTGATCACGATGTTATCGGCCATGTCGAGGTCGGCCGCCGCATCTACATAAATGTGACAATTTCCCGCCCCGGTCTCGATTACCGGCACCAGCGAATTTTCCACGACGAAATTGATCAACCCAGTACCGCCGCGGGGAATAATCACGTCCACCAGCCCGCGGGCTTCGATCAGTTCGCGCACTGAGTCGTGGTTGCGCGAATCGAGCAGATGAATCGCGCCTTCGGGCATTCTCGCGATCCCAGTCATGATCTCTACCAGGCATTGATTGCTGTTCGCCGCTTCTTTACTCCCGCGCAGCACCACTGTATTCCCAGTCTTCAGCGCGAGCGCAACTGTATCCACCGTGACATTCGGTCGCGCCTCGTAAATAATGCCGATCACGCCCAGTGGTACTCGCACCCTGCAAATCCGCAGCCCATTGGGCCGCTCCCATTCCGCCAGAATCTCGCCCACTGGATCAGGCAGGAGCGCGACTTGGCGAACCCCCGCCGCCATCGCGGTGATCCGCTCGGGAGTTAGCAACAAACGGTCTCGCATAGCTTCATCCATCTCTGGATTCTGCTCGCTCGACGCCATATCTTTCTGGTTTGCAGCCAGAATGCGAGCTGCACCGTTCTCGATCGTGTCGGCCACCCTGGTGAGAAGCCCATTCTTTTCTGCGGTCGCGAGTTCGGCCATCGAAGGCGCAGCCGTCCGCGCCCGCTCCAGCATCGCTCTCGTCGAAAGTGTCCCTTCCGCCAGTTTCGTCATGGCTACCGCACTCGCCTTTTCGGAGGGAAGTAAGTTCCGATTTTGCGCTCCATGGCCCACTCGATGGCATGCGGGTGTCGTCCATTCACGATCGCCACATGCACTCCGGCCTCGCTCGCGACTTTGGCCGCCCTGAGTTTGGAACGCATCCCACCAGTCCCCAATTTGCCCCTACCATCACATAGGTCTTCCAGCGTGGGCGTAAGCTTGCGCATTGTCCGCAGGAGTCGCGGTTCTTTCCGCCCGCCCGACATGTAGAAACCATCTACGTCGGTTAGCAGCAGCAACCAATCCGCTTCGACGGTGGTCGCCAGAAGCGCGCTGAGCTCGTCGTTGTCGCCGAAGGCTCCCACCAGCTCTCGTACTGAAACGCTATCGTTTTCGTTCACAATCGGCACCACGCCGAGTTGGATCAATTCATGCAGCGCATTCTTCAGGTTCTTATGGCGAATCGGCGAAGTAAAGTCGTCGCTCGACAGCAAAAGCTGTGCCACTACCTTCTTGCCGAAGAAAAGCTGCTCATAGGTATGCATCAGCAGGCTCTGACCGACAGCCGCGCAAGCCTGCATCAGCGGCACGCTAGAAGGCCGTTCCCCGAGCCCCAACTGAGCCATGCCCGAACCGATTGCCCCCGAACTCACGATCAGATACTCGTGAGGGGACACCCCAAGCTGATCGACGAGTGCACGCATTCGCACCGTGTCAATCCGCCCCTCGGGCGCAATCAGACTTGTGCCGACTTTGATGACAATCCGCATATTCTCAACATATTCTCAAGGGGGGAATTTCAATTGCTGCTCTAAGACTCTAAAGACTGAATGGTGGCCAGGGACGGACTTGAACCGCCGACGCCAGCCTTTTCAGTGCTACGACATGCTGCAATTGTAACAACTTACGTGACTTCAGGTGGCCGCCTAACTCCCTGAGAATGCGTGAGAGACTTGCGAATCGTGGGTTGGAATTTGGGGTTCAAACACTTGCGAGTGGGCTCAGGTTCCGGCGAATAATTACCTATGGGTCAGTGCATACCCGGGTGTAAAGCCGGGACAACTCTTGGACTTATCCGCCGACCGCCAGCGCGCGAGGGCTCAATGTAAGCTGCTCAGCCTTTGAAAATGCGCTGTCACGGATCAAGAGGCTACAGATCAGCGCCGTGAGCCCGGACGATGAAAAGATCATGGAAATGGTTACGAACTGGTACCCTGAGGTAGGCAACTACCTCCGGCCACCCGGTGGGCGGCCAGCAACGGCTGTCCCTACCGCGATCAACCATCAGTACGCCGACGTCGGGTTTCCGAGTAGACGACGATTTCGTTTTCAACTCGTTCTAGTCTCTCCTTGAGGTTGGTCGCTCCGCGTCCATCAGTAAGTTGTGGTCTAATTTCGGCAGTCAATGCTGGCGTCGTTCGGCCGCTTTTTGCATCTCAGCGAACTCGGGGGATAGCGTGACACGAGAGGAAAAAGTCGCAGTTGTCGAGGCGTATCTGAGAGGTTTGGCGGGCAAGGATATATCCAAAATACCCTTCGCTGCGAATATTACCTTTGAGGGGCCACGCGTAGGAAAGCTGATCGGGCGGAACGCTGTGGTCGGATTCTTGACGAGTATTTTGCCAGCCGTCAAAAGCGTCCA
>Ga0080027_10000103_pt1 | contig 36274 bp, 37 predicted proteins | sample OrgsoiDNA2013046_FD_70962 | JGI IMG/M metagenome (GOLD analysis project Ga0080027, IMG submission 70962) | Permafrost soil microbial communities from the Arctic, to analyse light accelerated degradation of dissolved organic matter (DOM) -... | ecosystem: Environmental > Terrestrial > Soil >... | reverse complement strand
CGACGGAGGATTCGGACATACTGGAAACGCTTAAGCGTTACGCGTTGGGCGTTACACGTTATAATGAATTTAGAATATGAAAAATGCTGGTTCGGTTTTTTTTCTAAAGTGGAGTTTTAGAATATTCATGGTTGCGTTGATCGGGATCGCGGTCAACGGCTGCCGGTCGACCAAAAAAATCACAAAAGCCATCAGCAAAATTGATACGGTCCAGCAAAAAACAGACACCGCCTCAGCAGAAGACCTGCGCGCAGATTCTCTTCGTTATATCGCAGAACTGTACAGACATATTGAATCCAGCATTATCGAATGGAGATCATTTTCTGCCAAACTGAAAGTACACTATGAAGGCAGTGACGGAAAAGATTATACATTTTCAGCGCTCATTCGTCTTCAGAAAGACAAAATCATCTGGATATCGATCACTTCCCTGCTGGGAGAAGCTTTCCGCGTTATGATCACACCGGATAGTGTAAAGGTCCTGAACAAAATGGATAAAGTCTACCAGTTACGATCCGTCAGCTATATCAGGGAAATCAGTCATCTTCCTTTTGATTTTAATGAGCTGCAGTCCATCATTATGGGCAATCCCATTTACCTGGACAGCAATATCCTGTATTATCACAAGGAAAATCAGGGCATATCCATACTGAGTGTGGGAAAAGTTTTCAGAAACTATCTGACCCTGAATAATAACGACCTCAGTTTAAAGCATAGTAAAATGGACGATGTGGACCCCCTGAAGGCCCGCTCCTGTGATATCACCTATGGCGAATACGAAAAAGTGGATACGGTTCTTTTTTCAACCTATCGGAAAATTGTCGTTGCGGAAAAAGCACGGCTGGATGTTGAACTGAATTTCAATAAATATTCTTTTAACGATAATTTAGAATTTCCATTCTCCATTCCCAAAAATTATAAACGTAACTAAGCGTTATAGAGTAACTTCATCCCGAACGAAAAACGCATGCGCAAACCGTTATTTCTTTTTGTTTTTATTTTTTATTCGGTTTCTGCCTGCGTGGCCCAATCACCGGCCCAGAGCCGGTCTGACCTCGAAAAGGAACGGGCGTCCATCCAAAAAGAAATTGAGGATGTTAAGCATTCGCTGGACATCACCCACAAAAACCGGAAACAAACATTGGGTCAGCTGGCACTGCTGCAAAAAAGACTTCGTCTGCGGCAGGCGGCCATTTCGAATATCAATCAGCAGTTGAATTTCATTCAGGCGGACATGAACAATTCCTGGCAGGAAATCATAAAGCTTAATAAGGAACTGGATACCCTGCGCAAACAATACGCTGAAAGCGTGGTCTATGCTTACGAAAACCGGACCAACTACGATTATCTGAATTTTATTTTTGCGGCCGGTAATTTTAATGATGCCGTCAAGCGGGTTGAATATTTGAAATCATACAGAAACTATCGCGAGCAAAGAGCAGATAATATTCTAAAGACGCAGGTCCTTCTGCAGAACAAAATTGACGGGCTCAAAATAAAACGGGTGGAAAAGGACGAGGCGCTGTTGAAACAGAGTAAAGAAAAGCAGGTTTTGGAAGTTGAGAAAAAAGAAAAGGACCAGGTGGTTGAAGAACTTCAGAGCCATGAAAAAGAGTTGAAAAAAGAAATGAATCAGAAACAGCGCCAGGATCAGAAACTGGGCAGTGCCATTGCGGCCGCTATCCGCCGCGCAAGGGAAGATGCAATACGGGAGGCCAAGAAAAAAGCGTCAACTGACGCTGCGGCCAATGCGAACAGCGCGCCGGAGAAAACGGAATCAGCAAAAAATCCCTCTTCGTCTTCCGGTTCCGGACTGATGCCTTCCGCGGTTAAGCCTGCAGTAAAATCGGCCGCTACTACAATTTTTGATACTCGTACGGATATCGCATTATCAAATAATTTTGAAATCAACAAAGGGCATCTTCCATGGCCCGTTAAATCAGGAACCATTGCGATGACATTTGGCAGACATGAATACATGAAAAATATTTGGCACGATAACCAGGGCATTACGATTGAATGTCCGGTAGGTTCATCGGTGACAGCTGTATTTGATGGAACTGTTTCGATTATTTTCAATGTGGGCGATGTGATGGCGGTGATGGTCCGCCATGGGAAATATTTTACTACCTACAGTAATCTCTCTGGCGCATCAGTAACAAAAGGTCAGGCAGTAAAAACGGGACAACAGCTTGGGTTGGTGGCAGACATCGGTCAGCTGGAATTTGTGCTTTCTGACGATAAGGATCACCTCTTCGATCCGGAAAAGTGGTTACGGAAATAACCCTTAATCAAATTTCTTCTGGAGCGAATTTTTTACGGCCTGCGGTTTCGTGAGAAAACGGTCATACAGGTGTTCATAGATCGGAACGATATGATGGATATCAAATTTCTTCGCCTGCTCTGATGCATTTGCTTTAAAAGTTTTTAATACATCGTCGTTCTCCAATATGTTAATGGCATTCCGGCTCATGGATGCCACGTCGCCCACGGGGCTCATAAAACCCGTCTTTCCATTGATATTTATTTCTGGGAGACCACCCGCATCCGATGAGATCAGGGGCACGCCTGCCGCCATAGCTTCCAGGGCTGCCAAACCGAAACTTTCGTATTCCGAGGGAAGTATGAAGAGGTCCGAAACCGCCAGGATCTCTTCGATCTGCTCCTGCTTGCCGATAAAACGGACATCATCGCTGATGCCCAGTTCCCGGCAAAGATTTTCTGCGTCGTGCCGGTCGGGTCCATCACCCACAAACAATAATTTAGAAGGAATCTGTTTATTCACTTCTGCAAAAATTTTCACTACGTCCATGACCCTTTTAATCTTGCGAAAATTCGAAGCATGCACTACGATGCGTTCATTGTTGGGTGCAATTACTTTACGAAAAGGGTCAATCGCCTTTCTGTGAAACCGGCTAAGGTCCACAAAATTCGGAATCACTTCGATCTCTTTCTTGATATCAAAAATTTCATAGGTTTCATCACGCAGGTTTTCTGATACGGCCGTGATGGCATCACTTTCATTTATGGAAAAAGCCACAACGGGCGCCAGGGTTTTATCCCTGCCGACCAGCGTAATATCTGTGCCGTGTAGGGTGGTGATCACCGGAATGACGATGCCCTGTGTGGCTACTATTTTTTTTGCCATATAGGCCGCGGAAGCGTGCGGAATGGCATAGTGAACGTGTAGTAAATCCAGCTGATGATTCATGATCACGTCTACCATCGTACTGGACAGTGCCGTTTCATACGGCGGATAATCGAAGAGGGGATAAGACGTAACCCGCACTTCATGATAGAAAATATTTGAATTGTATTCCGTGAGCCTCACGGGCTGCTGGTAAGTAATAAAATGGACCTGGTGCCCTTTATCTGCCAGGGCCTTACCAAGTTCTGTCGCCAGAACACCACTACCCCCGAATGTTGGATAACAAACAATACCGATCCGCATGTATGAATTATTAAACGAAGTTAATCAGATTTTGCAGAGTCACATAAGATCTGCGCAATACTTATCTTAGCGGAAATAAACAGCTATGCGTTCGTTTTTGTTTGGTGCTTTTCTTTTTTTATTTATAGGAACCGTAAAGTCACAATCTGATTCTGTTTTTATCAGAAAAATTGCCGATGAGATTTTTCAGCATAGTACCGCTTATAACAATCTCCATGCGTTAACAAAGAACATCGGTCCCCGCCTTTCAGGATCACCCCAGACCTATACGGCGGAAAAATGGGGACAGGATGCCCTTCAACGGGCCGGAGCAGATCGTGTTTATTTGCAAAAAGCCATGATCCCCCATTGGGTGAGGGGAGGAAAGGACCAGGCGACGCTGATTTCCGGAAATAACAGGCAAACCCTTGCTGTTATCGCGTTGGGAAATTCAGTCTCCACCCCGGCGAAAGGTATTACGGCGCCTATGATTCTCATCCATGATTTTGATGAACTGGAAAAGAGAAAAAGCGAAATCAAAGGCAAGATTATTTTTTTTAATCATCCCTTCGACATGAATTTTGTCTGGATGTTTAATGCTTATCAGGAAGCCGTTCCTTACCGTGTTTTTGGCGCGAGCCGGGCCGCAAAATACGGGGCCGTGGGTGTTCTAGTGAGATCGATGAGTAGTTCCACGGATAATTTCCCCCATACCGGGGCCATGATTTATAACGATTCATTTCCAAAAATACCTGCCCTGGCGGTCGGTCTCCGGGACGCAGATAAACTGGTGGCGACCGCGGCCACACAAAATAGTCTGAGCCTTTTTATTTCCACCAACGCCCATGCACTTGCTGATACGGTGGGGTATAATGTAATCGGAGAATGGAGAGGTTCCGAATTTCCGGATCAGTATATCACGGTTGGCGGTCACCTGGATTCCTGGGATCCGGCCGAAGGGGCGAGCGACGACGGAACGGGTTGTGTTCATTCTATCGAAGTCCTGCGCGCGTTAAAAGCGGCCGGTTATAAACCCAGACACTCCATCCGGGTTGTCTTATTTACTGATGAAGAAAATGGCGGCAGGGGGGCATTGGCATATAGTTCAGAAGCAAAAACAAAAAACGAGAAACATATATTTGCACTGGAAAGCGATGCCGGAGGGTTTACGCCAAGAGAATTTAGTTTTAAAGGAACCGAAGCCCAGATGAAAACGATAAGGCCGCTCCTGCCCTTGTTCGAACCCTATGGTGTGACGACATTTTCGATGCACGGAGCCGGATCCGACGTGGATCCGCTGAACGATTCGACCGGCATACTGGTTGCTGCACTGATACCCGATTCCCAGCGTTATTTTGATTATCACCACGCTGCCAATGACGTGTTTGAAAATGTAAATAAAAGAGAACTTGAACTCGGCGCCATCAATATGGCCGCTCTGATTTATTTGGTCGATAAATACGGACTGTAAAAGATGCAACCATGAAAAAATTTCTTACCATTTTAATACTGAGCATTATTGTCATTGCCGGCGTCTGGTTTGCCTGGCATTTTTATTGGGTATTGGGAGAAGGGGTCAAGGCCGGACAGCTGAATTATTTCACCAAGAAAGGATATGTATTTAAAACCTATGAAGGCAAGCTGATCCAAACCGGTTTTCAGGGCGGACAGCCAGGATCTGTTCAATCGAACGAATTCCGTTTTTCCGTCGTGAATGAAGAGGTGGCCAATAAACTGATGTCAAACAGCGGGAAAGAATTTGAATTACATTATAAAGAATATATGGGCGCCCTGCCCTGGCGCGGCGTATCCCTTTTTGTAGTTGACAGTGTATATTCCATGCGGGATGCGCGGGGACTGCCTACTCCGTATACACCTTAGTAAGCTTAACGCCTAACGCCTTTTTAAGCTTAAAGCCAAAAGCGTAAAGCCTAAAACCTTTTTCCGTATATCGTGTATCGTTTATCGTGGATCGACACCGGTTCACCATAAGCCATAAGCCATAAACGATACACGATATACGACCCAACCGAAAACCGCCCTAAAACTACCCCTGTAAAATAAAGATGGCCGGCCTCTTATTGATATCGGGAATTCCTTTGCGCCAGGCTTCGATGGTTTTTGTTTGAATGGATTCAGACTTCCCGGTCAGGTTCACGGCAATGCATAACCGGGTATCGTTACTGCAGTTTTTTAAGAGGCTGTCCAACAGGGAAAGATTCCGGTAAGGGGTTTCAATAAAAATCTGCGCGGAATTTTCTTTGTGCGAAACAGATTCCAGTTCTTTTACACGACGGTTCCTTTCAGACGATTCGATCGGCAGATATCCATGAAACTGAAAATGCTGTCCGTTCATGCCGCTTGCCATCAGTGCCAGTAAAATGGAACTCGGACCCACAAGCGGTTTGACCAAAACGCCCGCTTCCTGGGCCGCAGCCACGAGTATCTGACCGGGGTCCGCGATACCCGGGCAACCCGCTTCGCTCAGGATGGCAATTTGTTTCCCCTGTTTTATAAACCGGAGGAAATCCTGCTTTACAGATTCTTCAGATTTATGGATCACATACCAGGGATAGCTGTCAATATCCATTTCTTTCCAGATTTTTTTCAAAAAACGCCGCGCACTTCGTTCGTTCTCCACAAAAAAAACTTCGGATTCCTGTACGGCCTGCAAAAGATAAGCGGGCAGCGCGTTGAGGCCTTCTTCATCAAGAAAACTAGGGATCAGATATACAGTAGCCGGACTTTTCATGAATCAATATTCTGATGGTAGATACTGATCGTTGCTGCGACCAGCGCGTAGGAAGGTGCGAGCACCCAGCCGACAAATGGGATAAAGTGCATCAGGTAAAAAACAAGCCCGTTGCCGATGGCCAGTCCGCGGCGCTGGCTGATGAACCGGATGCTGTCCGATGGCGATAATTTGTGCCGTTCACAACTGTAATCGAGCATGGAGAAACCATAAAAATAACATTCCACAAGACCTGAAATAACGGGCGCGATCGATCCGATAAGAGGTATCAGTGATAACAGCAATATAAAAATAGTATACACGGTTTGCCAAAAACAATTTCTGAACGCGAGTTTAATACCACGCCTGATATCATGAAATGAAACAGAAGAGTCGAATATAAATTCTTTACCCTCAATAATGGATTCTGTTTTTTCGCTCAGATATGCGAAAACCGGGCTGCCCACAATGAGAAACAAATATTTAAAAAGCGAAAAATAAAAGAACATCATGATCAGCCTGGCCATGATACCCACCATGATTACTATAAAACGCCATCCCGCATTTTGCTGGTGCATCCAGTGGTCAACACCAGAGATCTGGCTGAGATGGGAAACGGCCGTGTCTGCGGAGATCCAGAAAAAATACAGGCCGATTGTGAACAGGATCATATAAAGCAATCCCGGGATCAGGATCCATTTCCATAACCGGTGTTTGCCGATGAACACATGTGCTTTTCGATAGGCCTGGATAGCAATAACAATTTCTTTTAGCAAAGCAATTTTTTAACGGCGTTCAATATAACACTAATTTACATTTTAAGCATTTGTATATGTCTGGGAAATCAAAAAAACTGGATCAGTCCTTTTACAACCGTAAAGATGTTGTGCAGATAGCCAGAGAATTGTTGGGGAAAATACTGGTTACGCAATTCGACGGCATCCGGAGTGCAGGAAGGATCGTTGAAACGGAAGCCTATGCTGGAATTGAAGACCGCGCCTCTCATGGATTTGGCGGAAAAAGAACAGCGCGTAATGAACACCTGTACGGTGGCCCGGGAACCGTATATGTCTATATCTGTTATGGTATGCATCACCTTTTTAACGTGATCACGAATAAAAAAGATATACCTCATGCCGTGCTGATCCGGGCACTTGAACCGGTTGAAGGAATCGAATATATGTTAAAAAGGACGCGCAAGCCTATGGCAGATTATACGCTTACCCGGGGTCCCGGCAATCTCGCGCGTGCTATGGGTATATCAAAAATGCACACAGGCGGAAATTTATTTTCTGAAGAAATTTTTATTGAAGACGACGGGCTGAGATATAAAAAGGACCAGATCGTAATCACAAAAAGAATCGGAGTGGAATATGCGAGGGAAGACGCAGAACTTCCTTATCGCTTCATCGTAAAAGGGAATCCATATGTGAGTGCAAAAAAGTCCTAGAATTTCGGACAAGGAATGGTTTTTCTTCCGTCCGACGGTTTTTTGATATAAATCAATGAGAGCTCAATGCCGCCCTGGCTTTCGGACGCGGATTTCAGTGAAGAAACATTCACGTCATACGACATGCCGATGGTGAACGACCCAATATCCAGTCCGACATAAGGAATGATCGCGTCCGTCAGATTGCTGAACCGGGCCCACACACCCAGATACAAGTTGATGGGATTATTTGCTGCTTCCTCGCTGTTCAGATTATAGGACCATGCGCCACCCAGCATAGCATCCACCGCGTTTGCCTGCCTGCTGTACAGCCCGCTGAAATGGATAAAATTTGTGTTGTCTGATTGCGATAACGGGAATGAGTAACCGCCGTGCAGGGTAAACCGGGGATGTAGTACGTACAATGAATTGCCGGTAAATGATTCTGTCGGCTGTAAAATATGATACGCGGATGCGCCCAAATAAAAGTTATTATTTCCGTCAGTGGAACCATTATATAAAAGGCCCACATTCAGATCGAAATAACTGAGATTAACCTGGTGACCGCTGATCACTTCTTCGCTCGGCAGGGACCAACCGCCCTGCTGATCCAGCTGATCTTCGAAGTTTAGTTTGGTACCATCAAGTCTCTTATTGGCATAGGATCCCTGGAATCCAATACCGATCTGGTTCCATCCGTTTTCATCCAGTGCCTTCTGGTAAGAAGTTGAAACGGCCACGTAATTGCTGGTCAGGATGCCATTGGCCGTTTTATCCGTCATCACCATCAGTCCGAGACCCCAGGCATCTCCATCTTTAATCTTGTTTGTCAGTATATTTCCGTCTACAGAAATGGTCGAAGTGATAAATGCATTATTGATCTGGGGCCACTGGTTACGATAATTGCCGGCTGCACGGAGGGTTCCATTGAATTTTCCGGTAAGTGCCGGATTTAACGTAAGGGGAGAAGCGAAGAATTGGGAAAATGCAGGATCCTGTGCCTGTAAAATTCCAGGGGAGAAATAAGTAATGCAAAACAGCGCGTAAATTATTCTTCTCATAAGCACAATCCTTTGGTTACGGCCGGGTTCACAATTTTGTCTGAACGGAGCGCGTACATCAGTAATAAACTGGCAGCAGATCCGGACAAAGCAGCTGGGTTCATAGGAATTTCTTTATTGGACGTGACTTGAAAATAAACAAAAATCCTGAAACGAGGAAGAATCGCACCCCTCTTTACAGTTGTATTTTGCTGCCAAAAGACAGATCCCCTGCGTCACCCAGACCCGGAACAATATATCCTTTTGCCGTCAGTTCATCGTCGATCGCGCCGCACCAGATTTTACAGGATGGCAGGGCCCGGCGCAGATATTCGATGCCGACGGTACAGGCAATGGCAGTAACGACATGAAACTCAGCCGGGTTGCTTTCTGTGCGTAACAGCTGGATGGTCTTGACCATGGAAGAACCCGTCGCCAGCATGGGGTCGGAAATGATAATTATGCGATTTTCGAGCTCCGGACTCGTCACATAGCTCATGCTGATCTCAAAGGACCCATCCCGTTTATGTTTCCGGTAAGCGGAAATAAAGGCATTGTCTGCCTTATCAAATACGTTCAGAAGACCCTGGTGCAGGGGAAGGCCGGCCCGGAGAATAGTCGCCAGCACGGGCTGCGCCCTGAGTATTTTGGAATTGGCAATACCCAGCGGTGTCTGGACCTCTTTCTCCTCAAAGGGCAGTAACCGGCTGATTTCATAACCGGCAATTTCTCCGATCCTTTCCAGGTTACGCCGAAAACGCATCCGGTCCGTCTGCACCGACTGATCCCGGATTTCTGCGATCCAATCGCAGAGTATCGAGTAATCCTGACTCAGATTTACCACCATAGATGAAGATTAAAAATCCGATATTCGAAATGCTGTTGATATTAAAACTAAAGGTAAAGGATTGAATCAGAAAATCTTCCCATGCAGTATAACGTGATCGGATTGATGAGCGGTAGTTCTCTCGATGGACTGGACATGGCATTTGTTCATTTTGAAGAAACGGCGGGCAAATGGCAGTACGAAGTTCAGGAATCAGCCTGCATACCGTACACCGGAGAATGGATAAAAAACTTATCCTCCGCAACCGGATTAGCGGCCCGGGATTACCTTTTACTTCATTCAGCCTACGGACATTACCTGGGTGGTTGTGTAAATGATTTTCTGGAAGAAAAAGACCTGGCGTACAAGGTCCAGCTGATTGCATCCCATGGGCATACAACCTTTCACCTGCCGGGACAGCGGATGACGGCCCAGCTTGGGGATGGGGCGGCGATCGCTGCCGCTACAGGAATCCGCACCATCACAGATTTCAGAAGTGTAGACCTCGCCCTGGGCGGCCAGGGTGCGCCCCTGGTTCCCATTGGCGAAAAATTGTTGTTTCCGGAATATGATTTTTTTTTGAATCTGGGAGGGATCGCAAACCTTTCTGCGAACGGAGAAAACTTTGTCGGATTTGACGTTTGCCCGGCAAACCGTATCCTGAATTTATTGGCTGCCGGTACCAAAAAAGGATTTGATGAAAACGGGAACCTGGCTTCAGCAGGAAAACCAGATGAAAAACTGCTCGACAAACTAAATGCTTTTGCCTATTATCAGTTGCCTTATCCAAAATCCCTGTCCAATGATTTCGGGCTGAATGAGATTTATCCGGTAATAGTAAGGGCAGAACTCTCCATGGAGGATGCGTTGCGAACTTACGTGCAACATATGGCGATTCAAATATCAAAGGCGTTGATCGATTTAAGAAAACAATTTCCCGGAAAGGCCAATCTTCGTTTGCTTGTAACCGGTGGCGGGGCCCATAATCAGTTCCTGGTTGGGATTCTCCGCAATATGGTTTCTGATTATGGCATTGAATGTGTGATCCCGTCCGGGATCCTGATCGACTTTAAAGAAGCCCTGATCATCGCATTGATGGGTGCGCTTCGATGGAGGGAAGATATCAATGTAATGCATTCCGTAACCGGTGCCTCGAAAGACAGCATTAATGGTGCTGTTTGGTCGGTTTAATTGATGAGTTATGGGTTATGGGTGATGAGATATGAGTTATGAATTATGGGTTATGAGTGATGGGATATGAATTATTGATTGATAAATTACAGGCGATGGGTGAAAGTAAGAATATCTTGAAAGACAGCAGTTTCAGATTTGCAATGACGATTATAAAGCATTATAAATATTTGATTGAAACTAAGCATGAATACGTTTTAAGCAAACAACTATTACGAAGTGGAACGGCTGTGGGTGCGATGATCCGGGAAGCACAAAATGCGGAAAGCAAAAATGATTTTATTCATAAACTTGCAATGGAACAGAAAGAATGTGATGAAACGATGTATTGGCTTGAATTATTAAATGAATCGAACTATTTAGAAATTGATGAGTTTACAAAAACCCATGATACTGCCTCCTCTCTTTTGAAAATGCTAAGGAGTGCTATTCTCACAACAAAGCAAAGAGCCCATAACTCATAACCCATAATCAATAATCAATAACTCATAACCCATAATTATCAAAGTCCGAGTACCGATTTCAGTTTTGAGTATCCCGCTTTACTCACCGGCACCCGGCCTCCTGATTTCAATATGGCCAGGTGATTGTCTTTTTCGTAAGGATCGATCCTTGTGATCTCCGTAACGTTCACCATGAATGAGCGATGGGTTCTGACGAACTGGTTTACATTCAATACAGATTCAAAATGTCCCATGGTTTTATTCTTGAGAAAGGCACCTTCACGTGTGTGTACCTTTACATAATCATCTGCCGCTTCGAGATAGTAAATATCTTCTACGGGTATGATCCGGATTTTCCCGGCCAGCTTTACCACTACGCGGTGTTGTTCCCCGGGACTATTTGAAACGGATTCAAGAAGAGGCGCCAGTTTTTCTCTGCCGCCTGTCTTCCCCAGCTGTAATAATTTTGAAACGGCTTTGTCGAAACGCTCCCGGCTAAAGGGTTTGAGCAGGTAGTCGACAGCATGACTTTCAAAAGCCTTTATTGCATATTCGTCAAAAGCCGTTGTAAAAATCACGGACGGAGGGTCTTCAATCAGTTCCAGCATTTCAAAGCCATTTATTTTTGGCATCTGGATGTCGAGAAAAATCAGTTCCGGCTGCAGTTGCTGTATGGCCTTCACGCCCTCAAATCCGTCGTTGCATTCGGCGACCAATTCGAGTTCCGGATGGTGTTGCAGGTATTCTCTGATGATTGACCTCGCCAGGGGTTCATCATCTATGATAATCGTTTTCATGTTTTGGAATATTAATGGTGGTCGTGAAAACATGGTCCATTGCCGAGGTTTCCACGAGATCCGTTCTTGCGAATAAAAGATAAAGTCTGCGTTTCACGGAATTTAATCCGAAACCGGTACCATGACGGGGGCTGGCTGTTTCCGGATCGAATGGATTTTGTACAATAACTTTCAGAGAATCGTTTTGAGAAGAAACCGAAATAAATATGGTAACCGCATCCGTGGTATCATACAATCCGAATTTGATGGCATTTTCTACAACGGGTTGCAAAAGCATGGGTGGGATCAGCATCTGAAGACTTTTTTCATCTTTCACTATGGAGGTGGACAGGCGGTATCCAAAGCGGACTTTTTCAATTTCCAGGTATAATTCCAGGGATTGTAATTCTTCTTCCATTTTTACCCATTGTTCTTCTTCTTTTCTGAGTGTGGTTCGCAGAAAATCCGACAACTGATGAATCATTTTCCGTGCCTGGGAAGGATCAGAACCGATCAGGGCACTGATGGAATTCAGGCTGTTGAATAAAAAATGGGGCTGTAACTGTTGCCGGAGTTTATAAAGTTCCGCCTCCCGGCTGAGTTTTTCTGCATCATCTTTCCGCTGTCGGTGTTCCTGTTCTTCCTCCTGGGTATACCAGAGCACACATATCACGGCCATACAACCGATGAGCAGGAAGGCCACCCCCAGGCGAATCCAGTAGGTGTTCGAAAGGAACAGGATATAGTTGGAATTGACGGGATCAATCAGGATCAGATTCAAAATAAATTTACTCAGGGCGTTCGCCACCAGACTAAAAGTGATGCTGAGCAGAAGAACATACCAATACCGGTTACTGTAAGGCAGATAGTAACGTAGGATATTGCTGATGATCCAGCAGGCGCCAATCAGCAAACCATTCGTAACCAGACTATCCGTTACCGATTCATTCAGCGAATAGCCATAATACGTGACCAGCAAAACGTGCAGTGCAGCCCAGATAACCCACCAACCAAAAAAGTTGTTGCGAAACTTGCTGACACTGATCGGTGACCTGGTCAAAGAATGCGGTTAAATAATTTCCAAAAATTGGTGTTTGCTGTTGTGTAGGATATGCGCCGCTTTTCGGTTTGTCAGCTCGATATACAATTCGGCATTGTCTGTTTCCTGAATGCGGGAATAGAGTTCCGCACCATCCAGCAGGCCGCTCAGTTTGTACAACTCGGCGACATTTATAAATTTCCACTGCACGAGTTTTTGTTCTTCATTGAAGAATTTATCTTCTTCCTTTTGTCCAAGCGCAGTGGCTTTTTCAAATGCCTCCTGGGAGCTGTCGGCTTCGATTAGCCGGAGTTGTTCATCGAATTGGGCCGTATGATTTCCCTGTCCGCAGATGATCCTGTAAACTATTTTTGTCAGATACCAGCTCATAGATTTGATTTAATATGATGATCGGATAAGTGTTTAATAATTCCTGATTTCAATCCCCCCAAAAACAGAAGAACCGTCAATGATGAGTACTTTGTTGGGGTCATAGCTGCTTATATTCTGCCTTTTGTCCTCAATATTTCCAAAAACGGAGGTCAGCTGACTTCTTATCTCCCAGTTGGAAGGAACGATTATTTTGGTTCCGCCCATGATCTGTGTGATATCCAGGGCGGCTGTTCCCTGAATATCTGCCTGGCTGAGATTGATCTCAGCGCCACCCATGAAGATGGTGATATCGCCCCCTTTAAAATTTTTGGATAGAATATTTTTATGAATGGCCCCGAATACCGTGGTCGCATCAATATAATCTTCGGATGAAAAATTTTTGGAACCGGACCCTGTGTTCCCTCCTGAATTTATATTAGCATCTGAGGTATTACCCGGAACCGATCCCGTATCCGGATTTCCCGGATATCCGCGCCTCGCGCGCCTTCTCTGCCATCTTTCTATATCCCTCCGGCGCCATTTGCTATGCCAGTCATGATCCATCCAATGCGGTTTATGCGGACGGATCAGCATAATCAGTCCGACGGCTATGATAGCGGCGGGCCATATGAAACGGTGAATATCAATACCGGGAATAAGCTGGTCCATCAGGAAAAAACATCCGACCAGAATCATGATTAACCAGCCGGGACCGCGAAATGCATGTGTCAAACCACTGAGAATTCCGATTACGATCAGCAGCATCGGCCAGTTGAAAAACCAGAACGGTAGCGGCACACCGTATGCGTGCAGGAATAAGAGAATGCCCACGCATACTAGTCCTACGGGCAGCCAGATCCTGCTGCCCCCCCGTCTTCGTATGCGCCTATGAACATCATCTTTTATATCGTTTTCTAAATTGTCCATTTCTTTATATTTCATGTAAAACTATTGTAGTATGGTCCTTATTTCAAATGCATATAGGTCATTCCAGCCAGAACGGCGGTGAAAGGCGGTATTTTTCCGGTAAAAAAATAGCGGTCAGATAATCTTGAAACGGTCCCCGTCAAATAAACCCTTATCACTTATTTTCAGATGGGGTATTACCAGCAGGGCCATAAAGGAAAGTGTCATGAATGGGGACAGGAGGGTGGATCCCAGTTTCTTTGCGTGCGCATCCAGCTCCGTATACTTTTCTGCAACCCGCCATCCATCATCCGTGCTCATAAGACCGGCAACGGGCAAGCCGAGTGTTTTTTCCGTCGTTCCGTCGGACAGGCTGATGCCTCCTTTTTCTGTTATCACGGCGTTGACAGCGCGGCATAACGATTCATCGGTTACACCTACGGCCACAATATTATGACTGTCATGGGCAACCGAAGAAGCGAGGGCACCGGATTTTAATCCAAAGTTTTTAATAAAGGCTTTGGCGATGGGCGCTTTGCTATAACGGTTAACTACAACGATTTTCAGGATATCATTCGAAGGATCCGATTTCCAAACAGACATTTCCGCTTTGATCTCCGCGTTCAGTTTTCCAGTGATCAGCTGGCCGTCATAGGCTTCTATAACAGGATGGGGGTATAGCGAATCAGGTAACGGACCTGCCCTGAACATAAAATCTTCCGGAGCCGTAAACGAACGCTCGAATTGATTGGGTCTGGATATGTGCTGAATGGATTCCAATTTTGTTTTTCCCATTTCGGCCACCAGCTGACCCTGGAGATAGGTCTGCAGTACTTCAAATTTTTTTAAATCTTTCAACAGGATAAAATCAGCCGGGTCGCCCGGCCGGAGGTGGCCCAGGTCCAGTTTATAATGCAATATCGGATTGATACAGGCAACGCGGAGCACTTTGAGCGGGTCAATATTTTTTGCAACTGCCCGTGCGCAGAGCTGATCGATATGTCCGTTAACCAGACTGTCGGGATGTTTGTCGTCGCTGCAGAACATCATATTTTCCCAGTGGTCATTAAGTAACCCGGCAAGGGCTTCAAAATTTCTTGCCGCACTTCCTTCGCGAATCAGAATTTTCATACCCATTCCCAATTTTTCGAGGGCCTCCGCTGCCGTAAAACACTCGTGATCTGTACTGATGCCCGCCTGGATATAATGACGCGCGTCTTCTCCACGTAATCCGGGTGCGTGGCCATCAACGGGTTTGTGATATTTTTTCGCTGAAGCGATTTTCTTGATCACTTCCGGATCTCCCTGCAGAACGCCGGGGAAATTCATCATCTCACTCAAATATTTGATCCCGGGGTTTGATAATAACCGATCCACCACTTCTGAAGGCAATGCCGCTCCTGCCGTTTCAAATTCGGTAGCGGGCACACAACTTGGAGCCCCGAAATAAAAATGAAACGGGGTCCGCTTTCCGTTTTCAATCATAAATTCCACGCCGGCCAGGCCAAGTACATTGGCGATTTCATGCGGGTCACTGACCGTTGCCACGGTGCCATGGACGACCGCAAGCCGTGCAAATTCAGAGGGCACGAGCATGGAACTCTCAATGTGTACGTGGGAATCTATAAAACCCGGGCAGATGTATTGGTCCGGAACCGGTTCGGCAGAAGACAATTCGATGATCTGCGAAATTTTTTTATCATGGATCCTGACTTCAGCAGGATAAATCCTTTTTGCCGGAATGTCTACCAGTTTTCCTTTGATGATCATGATGCGATAGGGAAATCCGTATTTATTCTTTTTATAAATTTTGGCTGTTACGCGTAAATATATTATTCATCCAGAAGATCCGGTCTTTTTTCAGCCGTTTTACGCAGAGCGGCTTCATGTCTCCATTCCGCAATTTTTTCGGGGTTGCCACTCAGCAGTATTTCCGGTACTTTCCATCCCCGAAAATCAGCGGGTCTTGTATAAACCGGCGGGGCCAGCAGGTTGTCCTGGAACGAATCAAAAAGCGCCGATGTTTCATCGTTCAGTACACCCGGTAACAAGCGACCGATGGCATCGGTAAGTACAGCTGCCGGCAGTTCGCCTCCACTCAACACATAATCGCCAATAGAAATTTCGCGGGTGACAAAATGCTCGCGGATGCGTTCGTCAATTCCCTTGTAATGTCCAGAAATGATCAATAGGTTTTCTTTCAGGGAAAGCGCGTTGGCCATGGGCTGATCCAGCAATTCGCCGTCCGGGCTCATAAAAATGATCTCATCATAAGAAATTTCTTTTTTCAAGGATTCGATGGCATTGGCCAGGGGTTCACACATCATTACCATGCCGGCTCCGCCGCCATACTGGTAATCGTCAACCTGCCCGTATTCATTCACTGCCCAGTTTCGTAAGGGGTGAACAAAAATTTCGAGGAGTTTTTTTTCTTTGGCCCTTTTTAGAATAGAATGAGCAAAAGAACTTTCGAGGAGCTCGGGCAAAACGCTGATGATGTCTATGCGCAATTTGGAAATTTGAGAATTTGGAAATTTGTGAATGACAGCATTCGTCAAAATTAGCCATTTGGTACCCTGTAAAGAGTTACCGGGCCGTAATTGTTGTCATGGCAGGTCCGGGGCCGAATTGCCCATTTCATCCAGGTCCCGGCGTTGTTTCTTTGTGGGTCTGCCTACTTTGCTTAGCCTTTTGCCGGTATGAAAACTGGCGGCCTGAAACTGTATCCGCTCTACCTCTTCGGCCGGTGTGATGTCAAGATAATATTTAACGGCTTCCGAATAGGCAAGCCGGTGGTCCAATAATCCGGTTACCTGAACACGCCATCGTTTGGCCTCCGTTTTCACTTCATATATATCTCCGATATGTACCTGCCTGGAAGGCTTCACCTGCCCAGTTTCGTTTTTCACTTTTCCTTTCTCGCAGGCATCTGAGGCCTGGCTTCTGGTTTTGAACAGGCGGATGGCCCAGAGCCATTTATCGATACGGAGTTTTTCTTTTTCGGCCATTTTTTATTTTTGGCGGTTGGCGGTTGGCAGTTGACGGTAGGCAGTTGGCAGTTGGCGGTTGGCAGATAATTTTTAGGAATATAATATTATTAAAAGTTTTAGGCTTTACGCTTTGGGCTTTCGGCTTAATTCAGCGAAATATTTATGAAAATAGGGTATCGTTTCAATGCCCTTATAGAAATTATCAATATTAAATTTTTCGTTTGGCGAATGCAGGTTATCGCTATCCAGACCGAAGCCCATGAAGACAATCTTGACGCCCAACTCCTTTTCCAAGAGGGAGCAGATGGGAATACTGCCGCCACCCCGCTGGGGTACTGGTTTTTTTCCAAAACTGGCCTCGATGGCTTTTTCGGCGGCGATATACGCGAGTGAGTCCAAGGGGGTCATATAAGGTTCCCCGCCGTGTAATTCAAAACAGTTCACCGTTACTCCGGGCGGTGCCATTTTCTTAAAATAATCCAGCATCAGATCAGCGATTTTTACGGAATTCTGATTGGGCACGAGTCTTGCCGAAATTTTTGCCGACGCTTTGGACGGAAGAACGGTTTTTGAACCTTCCCCCTGGTATCCGCCCCAGATACCATTTATTTCCAGCGTGGGCCTTATGCCTGTCCGCTCATTGGTGCTAAATCCTTTTTCACCCCAGAGTGCTTTTATTCCCAGGTCCTCCATATATTCTTTTTCATTGAATGGCGCCGCGGCCATTTTTTTTCTGTCTTCTGAAGAAGATTCCAGTACGTCGTCGTAAAACCCTGGCAGGGTGATATGATTATTCTCGTCGTGACAACTGGCGATCATCTGTGCCAGGATCGTAGCAGGGTTAGCCACCGCACCACCATACACCCCACTATGCAGGTCCCGGTTGGGACCGGTTACTTCTACCTGAATATACGCCAGCCCGCGCACGCCGATTTCGATCGAAGGGGTTTCCAGGCTGATCATCGATGTATCGCTGATCAGGATCACGTCGGCTTTCAGCAACTCTGTATGGGAAGCAACGAAAGCACCCAGGCTGGGTGATCCGATTTCTTCTTCTCCCTCAATAATAAATTTAATATTGCAGTCCAGGTCCCCGGACTGGTTCATGATCTCGAGCGCTTTCACGTGCATAAAAAACTGTCCCTTGTCGTCAGCGGAACCCCGGGCGAAGATCATCCCGTTTTTAATCGTTGGTTCAAATGGAGCAGTATGCCAGAGCTCCAGCGGATCAGCCGGTTGTACGTCGTAATGGCCATATACCAGAACGGTGGGTTTCGCGGGATCTGTTATTTTTTCTGCGTATACCACGGGATGGCCATTTGTCGGAAAGATCTCCGCTTTATTTGCGCCCGCATCCAGTAAGGTTTTCCTGACGGCTTCGGCACAGGCCAGCATATCGGTCTGGTGATTGCTGTCGGCACTCACGGAAGGAATTCTCAGCAAGCCGAGTAATTCTTCGAGAAACCTTTCCTTGTGTTTATCCTGATATATTTTCCACGCTTGCATCGAGATGATTTTTTAAATAGTGTCTGCGAATGTAGGCCCTTTTGAGAAATGCTGTTTTTTCCCCGGGAAATCCGGTCCGGTTCAGAATGGTGTCGACAGATCGTGTTTTTTATTCGGAACTACATTCTGCATTTCCCATTCAATTTTTTTGACGAAGGCATGTTCCCTGACATGGCAGTCAGTCTTAATACAAATGGGGCAGCAACTGCTGATGCAATGATCGGCGTGTATGAAAAATTCCATAGCCGAACCAAATTCTTTTTCGATGAGGACGCGCAGGTGGTCCACTTCTGCATGTGCTTCACGCACATTCAGGTACCAGGGAACGGTCATGTGGCAATCCACATGTAGTGTGTTCCCGAATTTAATCACCCGCAGATTATGGATGTCAACCCAGTTCGGCATACGGCTGCTGTTCACCAGTATGATAACCTTCCCGAGTATTTTTTCATCGGCCTCGTCCATGATCCCCGCAACCGATTTACGGGCTATGCGGTACCCGATGAACATAATGACGATGGACATGATAATCGCCACGATGCTATCCATCTGGTGGATGCCCGTAAAATAGATGAGAAGCAATCCAATAATTATAGCCAGGGTGGAATAGGTGTCGGACTTGAGATGATGACCGCTTGCTTCCAGCGCATCGGAACCATTGGCCCTGCCTTTTTTGACGGCTAAAAATCCTACAACGAAATTGATCACGGCAGAAATGCCGATCAGAATAATTCCGTAATTGAGTTGGTGCAATTCCCTGGGATGGATAAGATGGGTCACCGCTTCATAAATAATAAATACGCCGGCAAGCATGATCAGTGTGCCCTCAATCGCAGCCGAAAGAAATTCCGCCTTGCCATGACCGTATGGATGATTCGTATCCCGCGGTTTGTAAGCAATCGACAAACTATATAAGCCGACCAGCCCTGCAATTACATTAACAATGCTTTCAAGGGCATCCGTCAGAATGGCCACAGAACGCGTGAGCCACCAGGCAATTATTTTTATTAAAAACAGAAGTACCGCAACAAAGAGTATCCAGGACTGAATGCGGAGATTTTCTTTGCTTTTATCCACGGAATAAATTGTCTGCAAATGTAAAAGGATTCGGGCCGAATCCTGTTCCGGATCCATTAAGTTTTATATCAGCCTCAAACCTCGTTCCCGGTCCGGTTTCGGTTGCGAAATTTCTTCAGCATCCGGTAATAAAATTCTTTATTAAAAAGCTGGGAGTCGTCCATGGCTTTATAGGTTAGAAATATACCTATGGGCAGGAGTACGAAAGTAGCCATCCACATACCCGTAAATGGCAGCATGACGTCTTCCTTTACAAATTTTCTTCCGAAATTATTCAGCAGGAAAAAGACGACGAAAAAGATTACGGCAAAGATGAGGGGAAGACCAATGCCACCCTTGCGAATAATGGACCCGAGTGGGGCGCCGATCAGGAACAACACCAGGCAGGCAATGGACATTGTGATTTTTTCGTGCCAGGCCATCAGGTGCATGCGCAGATTCTTACGATCGTTTTCATAGGTCATGGCCGAAATATCCGCGCTGGATTTGATATTATTTATGGTTGTATACGTTTTCTGCAGCACGATATTGATGGTGGAGTCAGGTAATACCTTACTAAAAGAATTATTTTTTGCAACCGGTGGCCGGGCTCTCCAGGGACTGTCGAGATATTTCAGAATGCGAATATGAGAATTCAGCAGGATCTTGGACTGGTTCCTGTAAGATGCGGTTGTATTCTCCAGGGAATCAATGGTGGTGGAGAGTTGCCGCATATTGAGCATCTGGTAATTATTTTTAAAAGCGCTGTCGTCGGTTTTATTCAGTTTGAAGGAACTCAGATCGAAGACTTTTTTATATTCCACAAAACCCATTCGGATCAGCTGGGTATTGAGGGCATAACGTTGCCCTTTTTCCTGGTAATTCCAGCCATTCTTCAGGTTGAACTCCAGGAATTTTTTATCCGCCGAAATCGTCATCTTACCACTTTGAGCCACAATCGCCAGGTCCTGTAAAAAATTATAATTGTGCTGGTAGATCAGGATGTCATGGATGGTAGATCCGTCCTTATCTTTTTTGCCGATCTTAATGATATATCCGTCAATCTTATCATAAAACACGCCTTCCCCGATATCGAATGCCGGTTTAGAAACTATAATATCGTACTTCAGCGTCTGCATCTTCAATTGGGCGACGGGAATAATATAATTGTTAAACATATAGGCGACCCCGCAGATAAAAAGAGATACGATAAAGAGCGGGCGCATAAAACGCAACAGGGGTATCCCGGCCGATTTGATCGCGACCAGTTCAAATGTTTCACCCAGGTTTCCGAATGTCATAATGGAAGACAGTAAAACAGCCAGGGGCAGGGCCAGCGGAACAAGTGTTGCGCAGACATATAATATGAAAGTGACGATGGTAAGCATGTCCAGGCCTTTGCCGACGATATCATCAATATAAAGCCAGAAGAACTGAAGAACCAGGACGAAGACCGTGATAAAAAAGGTGGCGATGAACGGACCGATGAATGCGCCAATAATCAGCTTATCTAACTTTTTTATCACCCCGCAAATTTAAGCCTTTATAAGCCTTTATAAGCCGAACGCTTAAAGCGTAAAGCCTAAAACAAGTGTGAAAGTATGGAAGTGTGAAAATGTGAAAGTTTAATTAGGCTTTCATATATCATCTGTCATCCGCATTCGCTTCGGCGGACAATCCATCAAAGATCAATTACCCAGTCTGTGAAATAAATCCTTCACCTGGTAACTCCAGAGCTGGGTCTGGTCCTTTATATCCTTTTTATCCGCGAAGTCCTTTATCAGTAGGATCGTTTGATTAGTGATGTCTGATTTTTCAATCCGGAACTCAAAAAACTCTTCCTTGGGCGAATCGGACCAGTGAAAGCGTACGAATTTATCCAATTCACTTTCCAAAACCTCGGCCTTGGTAGTTGAACCATTCCATGAAAAACTGAAAATATTATCGCGCTCATCAACTTTATCCGCAAACCATTCCTGTAACCCTGCAGGGGTGCTCAAAAACTCGTATAAAATGGAAGCCGGGCATTTTAATGAATATTCTAACGTGAACTCCTGTTTCTTGCTCATCTATTGACTATTGATCGTGGGCTGCAATTATAGATAAATATTTCATGACCTGAAATTTTTTTTAATTCCCCAGAATAGCCTGATTATGAAGAAATCATCTATTCCCAAATTGGGAAAGGATTGAAAACCATGACTTTAACGGGGTTCCCGTTTGATATTCCGGTCCTGAATCCTTATATTGATCAGTATAATTTGAATCTTCCGGGTGTCTTTATAAGAAAAGGTTCATTTATGCGTTTTTATTAACATCCATATATCCTGAATAAACCCATTAACCATAACCCTTTAAAAATTACCTGCCTATGAGTATGCGTCAACTCAAGATCACGAAGAGTATTACGAATCGTGAGTCTCAGAGCTTGGAAAAATACCTGCAGGAGATCGGAAAAGTTGAATTGATCACACCGGAAGAAGAGGTAAAACTTGCCATCCGTATTAAGCAGGGTGATCAGAAGGCCCTTGATAAGCTAACTAAAGCCAATCTTCGATTCGTAGTCTCAGTAGCGAAACAGTACCAGAACCAGGGCTTAACCCTGCCAGACCTCATCAATGAGGGCAACCTGGGACTGATCAAGGCCGCCCAACGTTTCGATGAAACCCGTGGTTTCAAATTCATTTCTTATGCAGTGTGGTGGATCCGCCAGAGCATCCTTCAGGCGCTGGCCGAACAGTCGCGCATTGTTCGTCTCCCATTGAATAAAGTCGGACTGACAAACCGGATTGCAAAGGCCTATTCCATGCTGGAACAACAGTTTGAACGGGAGCCTTCTGCAGAAGAACTCGCAGAATTGCTCGAACTGGATATAGATGAAGTTTCTTCCACCCTGGGTATCGGCGGACGCCATATCAGCGTAGATACACCCTTATCGGAAGGGGAGGACAATACCCTGATCGACGTTATGGAAAATCCGAATGCCGACCGGGCCGAAACCAATATTGAGCACACCGAATCCCTGAAAGTGGATATAGACCGCTCCCTGAAAACGCTCACCGAACGACAGAAGGAAGTCATCTGCTTTTTCTTTGGCATCGGGGTGGATCACCCCATGAGCCTGGAAGATATCGGCGACCGTTTCAGCCTGACCCGCGAACGGGTGAGACAGATCAAGGACAAGGCCATTACCAAACTCAGAAGTAATTCGGGCGCTAAGTCCCTGAGAAATTATCTGGGTATTTAATCACGAACCATTCTGAATGAAATAAAATTACACTTGATTTTCTTACATTTGCCTTTCCGAAAAACGTGGATAGAACGATATGTTTATTCACGTTTTTTCGTTTCACTTATAAATCGGCAGGAGGTTTTATGTTTGAAAATCTGAGTGAGAAACTCGACTCCGCGTTTAAGCAACTCAAGGGCCAGGGCAGGATTACCGAGCTCAATGTGGCTGCTACAGTAAAAGATATCCGGCGCGCATTGATCGACGCCGATGTGAATTTTAAGATTGCCAAGGACTTTACAGAAACGATCCGTCATAAGGCCATGGGTCAGAAAGTACTTACTGCCGTAAGTCCCGGACAGCTCATGATAAAAATCGTGCAGGATGAGCTCACGCAGCTGATGGGTGGCAACGAGAGTGCGCTGAATGCTAAAGGAAATCCGGCAGTTATCCTGGTTGCCGGACTGCAGGGAAGTGGTAAGACCACATTCAGCGGGAAACTGGCCAATTATCTCAAGACACAGAAAGGATTTTCCCCCATGCTGGTAGCAGCGGATGTGTATCGTCCGGCTGCTATTGAACAATTGAGCATTCTCGGTACCCAGATCGGCGTGGACGTATTCACGATCGAAGGGAACCTGGATCCTGTACATATTGCCAAAGAGGCAGTTATTGAAGCCAAAAGCCGGAACAAGAATGTGGTGATTGTGGATACCGCCGGCCGGTTGGCCATTGATGAAGCCATGATGAACGAAGTGGCAAACATCAAAAAAGCGGTTGACCCCCAGGAAATCCTGTTCGTTGTTGATTCCATGACGGGCCAGGATGCCGTCAACACGGCCAAAGCTTTTAATGAACGCCTTGATTTCACGGGAGTTGTACTGACCAAACTCGATGGGGATACACGGGGCGGTGCGGCCCTATCCATCAAATACGCCGTAAACAAGCCCATCAAGTTTGTTAGCAGCGGGGAGAAAATGGAGACCCTGGACGTATTCTATCCGGACCGCATGGCACAGCGGATCCTGGGCATGGGAGATATTACATCTCTGGTAGAAAAGGCCCAATCCCAGTTTGATGAGGAGCAGGCGAGGAAACTGGAAAAGAAAATCCGGAAGAACCAGTTCGATTTCGAAGATTTTAAACAGCAGCTAGACCAGATACGAAAAATGGGCAATATCAAGGACCTCCTCGGAATGATTCCCGGTGTTGGCAAATCCATAAAGGACATTGATATCAGCAACGATTCTTTCAAAGGCATAGAAGCCATGATCGGCTCCATGACCCCATTTGAACGCGCCAATCCGGATTCAATAGATCAGAGCCGGCGAAAAAGGATTGCCAGGGGCAGTGGAAAGGAAATTCAGGAAGTAAACGCATTTATGAAGCAGTTTGAGCAGATGAAACAAATGATGAAGACGATGAATAAAATGCCCATGGGGGGCATGGGGCTTGGAAAACGTTAATTTTTCCACCCATCAAAAAATAGGGCAAATCATTCGGCATTTTATCTCTGATTCATTACATTTGCAACAGTAGTCGCTTCATGCGATCTGACTCTTTAAACCTTATTAAATAACGCATTTAAATTTTTATTTAAGATGCCTGTAAAAATCAGACTCCAAAGACATGGGTCTAAGAAGAGACCTTTTTATTTTATCGTCGTAGCCGATATCCGAGCCCCGAGAGACGGTAAATTCATCCAGAAAATTGGTACGTACAATCCATTAACCGTTCCTGCTTCAGTTCAGCTTGACCGCCAGAAAGCGCTTGACTGGCTGCACAAAGGTGCCCAGCCAACAGATACGGTCCGCCGCATTCTGAGTTATAAGGGCGTGTTATACCTGAAGCATTTGCTGCGAGGCGTTGGATTGGGCCTTTTTGATGAAGCTGCCGCCATGGAGAAATTTTCCAAATGGCATAGCGAACACGAGTTAAGTGTTAAGAAACGCCAGGAAGATCATCGCAAAGCGAGACCCGGTGGCAGACGAAGCCCTGCTCCAAGAAGAGTTGAAAGAAAACAGAACGAAGCACAGGGTTAAACAGGAAAAATAATATTATCAAGGCTAACCGCTGGCGGTTAGCCTTTTTTTATGGAAGACACCCATGGATAATAGCTATAGAAATATTGGTAAAATCGTTTCCGTCTTTGGTCTGAAGGGGGAAATGATCATTCAGCATCACCTGGGAAAAACGATTGCCGTTTCAAAAATCAAAGTAATCTTCCTGGAACAGCAAAAGGAAGAACTGCTGCCTTATTTCGTGGAATCAGCCAGGAAAAAAGGAGAGGATGATCTTTACCTCAAGGTGGAGGGAATTAACAGTAAGGAATCCGCATCGAAATATCTCCGCAGGGAAGTGTGGTTGAAGGAGGAAGAAGTGAAGATGCATACCCAAAAAAATAATCCCATTGCATGGGTGGGTTACCAGGTGATCGATCAGGGCAGGGAACTGGGGCCCGTACTGGAAGTGATCGAACAACCCCATCAGGTGATTTGCCGCCTGGAAATCGATGCTAAGGAAGTGTTGATTCCCATCAATGAACAGACGCTTACGAAGATTGATCATAAAGCAAAAACCCTCTTGCTTACGCTTCCTGATGGGTTGCTGGAGGTTTACCTGGGTTAGTGTGGCTAATTTGCAATTGTGGATATGAGAGGATGTGAAAGTGAAATTTGGAAATGATAATGTGGAAGTGAATGTTAACTCTTAACCGCCAACAGCATCGAAATTAACAGAGTCCACAAAATATTAGCCTCCTGCCCGCGTTGACAACTTATGCTCATCCTTTCCGCCCATACAAAAAACATTCCCGCTACGGTCATTTTGCTACTGATATTTCTACAGATGCAGGCTCAGCCGATCACGGGAATCTGGAAGGGGAAAATGGGTTCTTCCAGGGTAGAACTGAAATTAATACGCAAGGGGGACAGCCTCATCGGCACATCCTATTACTATGATTCGAAAACGAATTACCGCCGGTATTCGGTGAAGGGATATTTTGACGACAAGAACAACGACGTGATCTGGTGGGACGATGTATTGCTGGAAGATCAGGGCACGCATCATTTTATCGGCACCGGTTCCCAACCGGACGCCCTCCTCGCCGTCGCGGATTTCAATTGCCCCGGAGAAGGCATCATGAAACTGGATGGAAAATCTTCGCGAAAGGATGACGATACGAAGGGGAAAAAAGAATTACACCTGGTAAAAGGAAACTCAGCGCCCGTTTTCCCGGACGAATGGGATTTTCTTATAGAGAATTATGCGTATGGAGTCATCCATCCCGAAATCGTTGATAGTATCGAACAATTATCTTATAATGCGGCACCTCCCCAGTCTGAACCTGCAAAAAGACCGCAAACTTTAGCTACGGCAAATCCACAAACAGCAAGTGAACCGGTAAACAGACCACAGCCCGCAACCGCTGCCAATCCACAGACAGAAACGATTGATCGACCCATGTCAAATAATTCCGACGATGAAAAGCCTTCAACGGATGGACACATGGCTTCTCCAAAACAAACAAATACGGTTGTCGCAAAGCCACCCACTGCAAAACAGGAAGTGGTTGCCCCGGTTTTCATTCCCCCTTCTGCGCAGTCGAATGAAGAACGGTTTACCAATCGTACAAAGATTTTACAAAATGTAATTCCGGTAAAAGGGGATTCCATCGAACTCCGTTTTTATGATAATGCCGAAATCGACGGAGATTCCATTGCCGTTTTTTTAAATGGCCGTTTGCTGAAGGAACATATCCTGCTGGCAGAAGAGGCATATATTATGAAAATTGCCGTGAATGATCTGCAGCCGGATAATGAACTTGTAATGGTTGCTGAAAACCTGGGATCCATTCCTCCAAATACATCATTAATGGTCGCCATTGTGGAAGACAAACGCTATGAAGCGCATCTTCAAAGTACAGAGGGCAGCAGCGCGCTGGTGAGGCTGGTTAAGCCTTGAACGCTTCTAACGCTTAACGCTTAACGCCTAAAGCCTAACGCTTTTAAATGGCGAAAGTTCCATTGCCGATTCTGTCTTTAAACAAATCAATTTTATTGGGAATGATGACCTTTAATCAGCTTTGATATCAGTTTGATACACCAGTGATTAACCTGCGATATATCGGTGATATACCGTCGATGCGATCTGTGGAACCCGAAGTCAAAAAAGATCAATTTTTTTTGACTAAAATAGTTTCTGCGATAGTCCGCACCTGGAGGTGTTAGCCTTCGGATATTGAACAAAGCGGCTGACTCTCGTGATATCAGATCCAGCGTCTCACCTTATTTTTATAATCTGAATAACTATTTCCAAATGCTCTCATTAGATATCTTTCCTCCGGAAGGATAATGAGATACTGGACTAAAACAATCAGTACAGGAAAAAGGATAAGTGTCCACCAGTTTCCAAAAATAAGTGCCAAACCCAGGTACTGAAATAGCAACCCGGTGTACATAGGATTCCGGCTGACCGAATAGATTCCGTTTGTCTGAAGTGAAGTTGCAGGTTTAAAGGGGATCAGCGTATTCCTGGATTTAATAAACTGGCGAACGGCGGGTACGGCGAATATCATCAGGGCCGCTATGAAGATGATTATCCCAATGATACTGGCTATCATGCTATGAAAAAAGAAGGCAGATCTTATTGTGAAATATCCCTGCAGAATAAATGAAAGCAAAAAGATAATCACATAAAAAAGTGGTGGGGGAATAAAAATACCGGGGTTGTCTTTTACATTTTTCATATGACGCTGTTATGTTGGCAATTAGGGGTTATGAATTATGGATTATGGATTATGGGTTATGGGTTATGGGTTGGCGGTTGGCGGTTGGCGAAAGGTACTACCGTACTTCCATACTCCCATACATTCATACTTGTATTAAGTCACCAGATTGATCATTTTATTCTTAACGTAGATCACCTTCTTCGGTGATTTCCCGTTCAGCCATTTCCTGACCGTTTCATCGGCAAGTACTATTTCCTCAACCTGCTGCTGGCTGGCATCCAGGCTGATATTCAGTTCCGTTCGCGTTTTTCCATTGATGGCTACCGGATATAATTTGTTGGATTCAACCAGGTATTTTTTGTCATAAAGAGGATAGGACGCATCGAGTATGCTGGATTCATTTCCCAATTCATGCCAGAGTTCCTCGCTGATATGGGGTGCATAGGGCGTTAAGAGGATCAGCAATTTTTCAAGAATTTCTTTTTTATATGATTTTAATTCTCCAAGTTCATTCACCGTAATCATCAATGCGCTGACGGCTGTATTAAATGAAAAACGATCCGTATCCTCATCCAGTTTTTTAACGGCCCTGTGTAAAATTTTCCATTCCGCATCGCCAGCCGGGTTGGCGGACCACAGTTTTCCTTTTGTTTCATCAAAAAATAAACGCCAGAGTTTTCGGAGGAAGCGATGCACACCTTCGATGCCCTTTGTATCCCAGGGTTTACTCTGTTCCACCGGGCCCAGGAACATTTCATACATCCGGAATGTGTCGGCTCCATATTTCTCAACCAGCTCATTGGGATTGACCGTATTGAATTTGGACTTCGACATTTTTTCAATCTCCGATCCGCAGTAATATTTCCCATTTTCCAAAACAAAAGCTGCGTGAGTATATTCCGGTCTCCAGGACCTGAAAGCAGAAATATCCAGTTCCAATCCATCCACCAGGCCAACGTCGACGTGCAGATCGGTGATGGAAATGATTTTAACTTTTTCGGATTCATCGCCCCAGGTTTCTTTCAAAACATTTTTAACAGAAGCCTGTAATTCGGCAAAATCTTTATTTTTCAATCCGGCGGAAACAAAAACGGGTTTTTGTTTTGCAAGTGCTTCCATATTATCCGACCCGGTAATTTCAATGCGATACACAAACCGGCTGCTTCCCTGAATCATACCCTGGTTCATGAGTTTACGATAGGGTTCATCAAATCCGATCAAACCGCGGTCGTAAAGGAACTTTGTCCACATGCGGCTATAGAGCAAATGGCCCACGGCGTGTTCCGTTCCGCCGACATAAAGATCCACCTGACCCCAGTAATCGGAGGCGGCGCGACTGCAAAAAGTTTCCGCATTGTGCGGATCCATATACCGGAGAAAATACCAGCTGCTGCCGGCGTATCCGGGCATGGTATTGGTTTCCAGGTGTCTCGAGGTCCATTCCGGCAGGTTGGCCAGCGGACCTTCTCCATCAGGACCCGCTTTATAGGAATCCACTTTTGGCAATTCAAGCGGAAGGTCTTTTTCATCCAGCGGAACGGCAATCCCGTTTTTCCATACGATGGGAAACGGCTCACCCCAATAACGCTGACGACTAAACGCCGCGTCACGCATCTTATAATTCACCCGGCGATTTCCAATACCCATGGCCTCCAGTTTTTCAATCACCAGGGGCAGTGCGTCCCGCATGGGGATGCCATTTAGAAAATCACTGTTTTGGAGCTGGGCATCCTTGGTTGCATTGGCCTCGTGGCCATTGAAAAACTCACCAATGATGTTGGTTACCGGGATATGGAAATGTTGTGCAAATTTAAAGTCGCGTTCGTCTCCGCAGGGTACGGCCATGATGGCGCCCGTGCCATATCCGGCGAGTACATATTCAGAAACCCAGACCGGTATCCGGTGCCCGTTAAATGGGTTGAGCACATAGGATCCGGTAAAACAACCCGTGATTTTTTTTTCCGCCATGCGTTCCCGTTCGCTCCGGCTTTTCACATAGGCGATATAAGCATCCACAGCCGGCTTCTCAGCTGTCGTGGTCAATTCTCTGATCAGTTCGTGTTCAGGTGCCACGACCATAAAATCAACCCCGAAAATAGTATCGGGCCGGGTGGTATAGACGCGTAATTTTTCAGATTTATTTTTCTCGAATGCAAAATCTATTTCGGCGCCAAAACTTTTTCCGATCCAGTTGGTTTGCATTTCTTTCATCGCATCACTGAAAGATACTTTGTCGAGACCGTCCAGGAGCCTGTCGGCATATTCCGTAATACGGAGATACCACTGACGCAATTTCTTTTTGACAACGGGGTATCCGCCTCTTTCGCTATATCCGTTGATGACTTCGTCATTGGCCAGTACGGTTCCCAGGGCCTCGCACCAGTTCACTTCTCCATATCCGCAAAAAGCCAGGCGAAACTCCATGAGTATGTCCTGCTGCTGTTTTTCAGGATACAATTTCCATTCGGCAGCAGTAAAAGAAATATGGGAACGATAACCGGAAATGAGCTCACTGCCCTGTTTTTCAAATGAATTCTGCAATTCCGATATGGGCCTTGCGTGATTCGACAAGCGGTCGTACCAACTGTTAAACAACTGCAAAAAAATCCACTGGGTCCACTTATAATAATCCGGTTCTGCCGTGTTGACCTGCCGGCTCCAGTCGAATGAAAACCCAATACGGTCGAGCTGGTCCCTGAAATTTTTGATGTTTTGTTCCGTGCTGACGGCCGGATGAATGCCACGATCGATAGCGTATTGTTCCGCAGGCAGACCAAACGCGTCATAACCCATCGGATGTAGTACGTTAAAGCCTTTGAGCCTTTTATAGCGCGCAAAAATATCACTGGCGATATAACCGAGGGGATGACCCACGTGCAGACCCGTTCCGCTGGGATAAGGAAACATATCCAGTACATAACATTTCGGTTTATCGCTGTCGTTACTTACCTGATATGCCCGGTCCGCCTTCCATCTGTCCTGCCATTTTTTTTCAATGGCGTTGAATGAATACTCCATAAGAGCCAACAAAAATACGCTTCGTGCGTGTAAATCTTTTATTTTTGCCCATTCCACCCATCTGATTAAACGGAAATAGTTCAACTATGGCACAAACCCGGAAAGGATCATCCAAACGTTCCGCCCCTTCTTATATAATGGCCATTGTGGGTGTTTCCCTGGTGCTTTTTCTCCTGGGTATTCTGGGATGGATCATCATCAACGCAAATAAGCTGGGCCAGTATTTCAAGGAGAACATTGCCATGAATGTTTATATCCGCGAAAACGTTTCTGCCAAGGACAGTGCGGCCCTGGTTCGGTATATCATTTCCCAGCCCTATGTGAAAGAATATGAATATGTAACCAAGGACCTGGCCAAGCAGAAATACCTGCAGGATGGAAACAAAGACTGGGGCGCGCTACTCGACCGGAATCCCCTGCCCGCGAGCATTGACTTCCGGATCAACAAAGACTATGCATCCACGGATTCTCTTTCTAAAATCAAAAACGACCTGCTCCAGAACATTGCGGTGAGTGATGTGCAATACCCGCAATCCCTGGTGTCCAACCTGAATAATATCATCAACAAGATCAGTATCATTTTACTTTCGGTGATCGTAATCATTTCGATACTGGTCATTTTCCTGATCGACAATACCATTCGGCTGGCTATGTTCAGTAACCGGTTTCTGATCAAAACCATGCAGATGGTGGGAGCCACGCGCTGGTTTATTTCCCGGCCGATGGACCTGCGGGCTTTTATCAATGGACTCATCAGCGGATTACTGGCAGTCGGCGGACTGATTGCGGTGATTATTTTTGCAGAAAACCAATTGCCTTATCTCAAGGCCCTGAGAGATTACCCCCTCCTCTTCATGTTATTCCTTGTTATCATTTTATTAGGAATCTGCATTTCTTTTTTCAGTACGCACCGCAGTGTATTGAAATACCTCAAGATGAAGTTGGACGAATTGTATTGATTTTAGTACATTGCGAACCTATTTACTTTATGGCAAAACAAATAAAAACAGTCAAGGGCAGTAACTATAAACCCCTGTTTGGAAAAGAGAATTACCGCTGGATGCTCATCGGTGCTGCCGCCATTTTACTCGGCCTGTTGTTGATGATCGGCGGGAAGAGCAAGGATCCGAATGTGTTCGATCCTTCGCAGGTTTATAGCTTCAGACGGATAACCGTTGCGCCGATTTTAATTCTTACCGGACTGGCGCTGGAGATTGTTGGGATCTTTAAAAAATCCAAAGCTCAGCATCCCCAATGAGCCTGATACAAGCCATTATCATTGCCATTATTGAGGGTATCACTGAATTTCTTCCCATTTCTTCCACGGCACACATGAAGTTTGCCAACCCCCTGATCGGAGTGCAGCAATCCGCATTTACTGATCTTTTCGAAATCGTCATCCAACTGGCGGCTATCTTATCGGTTGTGGTCCTTTATTACAAACAGTTTTTCGATTTTAAAAAGATCGGGTTCTATGTGAAACTGGTCATCGCCCTGATCCCGGCCATTATTGCTGGTGTTCTTCTCAAGAAGCATATTGATGCCATGCTGGGAAATATTCTTTTTATTGCCGTGGTTATGATTGCCGGAGGCATCATATTATTATTTATAGATAAACTGTTTACAAAACCACTGATCCATTCACAGGACGGGGTGACGAATAAAAATGCATTTATTATCGGGTGTTACCAGGTGCTTTCGGTTTTGTTTCCCGGGTTGAGCCGGAGTGCGGCGACCATTATCGGCGGACTGGCACAGAAACTCGATCGCCGGACGGCAGCAGAGTTTTCATTTTTCCTGGCGGTACCCACTATGCTGGCAGCTTCGGTAAAAAGCGCCTGGGACGTACACAAATCAAATCCCGAAGTTTTTTCAAAAGACAGTATGACCCTGCTGGCCATCGGCAGTCTGATTGCGTTTGTGGTAGCGCTTTTGGCCATCCGGTTTTTCATTACCTATTTGCAGCGGCATGGATTCAAATTATTTGGATATTACAGAATACTGGCCGGGAGCCTGATTATTTTCCTTGTCTGGAAGGGAATTATTCATCAATAAAATAAACGGGTATGCAGACAGCCTCCAAAAAAGTAATTCGCGGATGGGCGATGTACGACTGGGCGAACTCTGTTTATAACCTCGTAATCACGACTACTTTTTTCCCGATTTATTACACGACGGTTACCAGGAAGCAATTTGGCGGCGAAACCGTTACGTTCCTGGGAAGAAAATTTATCAATACTTCTTTATACGATTATTCGTTCGCCCTGGCCTATCTCCTTATCGCCCTGCTTTATCCTGTACTGACTTCTGTGGCAGACTCAAGGGGGAATAAGAAGGTTTTCATGAAGTTCTTTTGTTATATGGGATCCTTTGGCTGTGCCATGCTTTATTTTTTCAATGGGACCAATTTATGGCTCGGAATACTCTGTCTGATGATTGCTTCTATGGGTTTTGTGGGGAGTGTAGTTTTTTATAATGCCTTTCTTCCGGAGATCGCGGCCCCAGCAGATCGTGACCGGGTGAGCGCAAAGGGCTTTTCGTATGGATATATAGGAAGCGTAATATTACAGATAATCGGATTTGTACTGGTTACTTTTTTATCGGATAAATTGCTGGCGATGCGCATTACCTTCCTGCTGGTTGGAATCTGGTGGGCCTCCTTTGCGCAGATCACGTTCTCCGTGCTTTCTGAAAAAAAATCTGCAGTGAAGGTCAGCGCTAGTATTATTTCAGATAGTTTTTCCGAAATGAAAAAAGTGTATCTGGAAATTAAAAAATTGCCCATCCTCAAAAACTTCCTGCGTGGATTCTTTTTTTACAGCATGGGTGTACAAACGGTTATGCTGGCCGCTACCCTGTTTGGAAGTAAGCTGCTGCAGTTGGCGGATACTAAACTCATCATTACCATCGTGCTCATACAACTGGTTGCGATACCGGGCGCTATCTGGGTGAGCCGGTTATCGGAAAGATTTGGCAACCTGCGTGTACTTACCGGCATTGTTATATTCTGGATTTTAATTTGTCTCGCGGCCTATTATACGGCCTACTATAAAGAGCAGGGGGGAAATCCGGAATTCGGATTTTATGGTCTGGCAATTGCGGTCGGCCTGGTGATGGGCGGAATTCAGTCACTCAGCCGTTCCACTTATTCCAAACTCATGCCGGAAACCCGCGATACGGCCTCGTATTTCAGCTACTACGATTTTACCGAAAAGCTGGCCATCGTCATCGGCATGTTCAGCTTTGGACTGATTGAAGAAGTCACGGGCAGTATGAAGAATTCGGTACTCAGCCTGATCATATTCTTTGTATTGGGACTTGTTTGGCTTATTAGAGCCAAAAGCGTAAAGCCTAAGGCCTAAAGCTTTCATCGGTTGGCAGTTGGCGGTTGGCGGTTGGCGGTTGGCAGTTGACGGTTGGCAGTTGACGGTTGGCGGTTGGCGGTTGGCAGTTGGCGGTTGGCGGTTGGCGGGTTGTTTCGAAAATCTTAAATTGAATTCTTTCAGCACAAACTAATTACTATTCATTAAAACCGTCAATGGCCGACTGCCAACCGTCAACAAGATGAAACTCCACACCATCAATACCGGCTTTTTCAAACTCGACGGCGGTGCCATGTTTGGCGTGGTGCCGAAGAGCATCTGGAATAAATTGAACCCGGCGGACGCAGATAATCTTTGCACCTGGGCCCTGCGCTGCCTGCTGATAGAAGATGGTAAACGGCTCATCCTGGTGGATACCGGCATCGGGAATAAGCAGGATGCGAAATTCTTAAACCACTATCAACTGCACGGGGATCACAGTCTTGACAATTCTTTAAAAACGAAGGGTTTCACGAGGCAGGATATCACGGATGTGTTCCTGACTCATCTTCATTTTGATCATTGCGGGGGTGCCATCATCCGGAAAGGGGATGAGTTGGTTCCGGCTTTTCCAAATGCGGATTTCTGGAGCAACGAAAAACACTGGGCCTGGGCCACGGAACCCAATGAACGGGAAAAGGCATCCTTTCTGAAAGAAAATATTCTGCCCATAAAGGATAGCGGACGGTTGAAAATGGTTCCCATGAAAGATGGGGAAAACGGTGGAGGGTCAGCTTCTGTTTCATTCGCTGATGGATTCAGTATCCGTTTTGTAAATGGCCATACGAAGGCGATGATGCTACCCCAGCTTGACTATAAAGGCAGAACGATTGCTTTTATGGCGGATCTTTTACCTTCTTCCGCCCACCTGCCGGTTCCTTATATAATGGCTTATGATATGTTTCCCCTGACCTCCTTAAACGAAAAAAAGGCATTCCTGGAACAGGCCCTGGCAGGTGACTATATATTATTCTTTGAGCATGACCCGGTGAATGAGTGCTGTACCTTACAAAAAACCGAAAAAGGCATCCGGGCGAAAGATTTTTTTTCACTAAAAGATCTTTGATTGATCTTTTGAATAATAATATTTATAATTTTACGTTATTCACCCTTACTAACCCCCTAGCATAGATCTCAAGAGCCATTCGTCAAAAGCGGGTGGCTTTTACTTTTGGCTTTATACTTTAGGCTTATTGGGTTCATCTCTGAGAAAAAAGTCCTCCGTTGTATAATCAAATGTTTTGGGAGCAGTATTCTTATAATCCTCATGATAGGAAACAAAAAAATAAAGGTAGAGTGCCCGGCTAAAACGCATAAACCAGGGCTGTAATACGATCATCAAGATCCCATTGATGGCCAGCCACCAAATAATACGATGATCATTTTCGGCTAATGAGAACCCGATGGTCAGCAGCCAAAAAACAAAACTGAGTGCCGAAAAGACTACGGTGATTGCATAACTCACATAGGCTGTTCCATACCAAAAGCCCACTTCCAGTTCGAAAAGCTGGCCGCACTCCGGGCAGCGTGCCGGCATATCAAGCATATTTTTCAAATGCCATGGATTGGGGTCGGTAAACATGGATCCCTTTCTGCAGTGCGGGCATTTCTGCGTTAAAAGACTCCACAAAAATCCCGGTTTACCTGCCATAGCTCAGAAATTTCAGCAAAGGTACCTGCTATTTTACGGATTTACGAAGCAGGTATAATTTGAGGTGTTTCAGGAAGGTCATATGCGCAATCTGAATGGCGATCACCAGACCGAACAGACCATCCAGAAATCCCGCCCGGATAAAATAACTTTGGAAAAAGGCCCATGAGGGATTGGCCATTATATTAAACAGATTTGTTTTTCTTCCGTTGGCATAAAGGGATTCCGCAGCCAGTGTACTGAGTTTATCGTTCTGTATTACATGTTCTGAAACCGTGCGATAGGAATAATGCAGGATATCCCCTTTGAGGTGTTCAATGGTAATATTTTCCTCCAAAATAATTTTATCATGAGGGTTTGTTCCTCCCCAGTGTGCATGTCTTCTGTCAAAGAGCCTGATTTTTGCGTCCGGATACCAACTGCCGTGCCGGATGAATTTTCCGCAATAATTGCTGCATCGGTTCATCCGGTATGCATGTCTTATAAATTTTTCTTTGATTCTGCCTATGGAATCAACAAGCAGGGAATCCAACGCTTCGTCAGCATCCAG
>Ga0080027_10000102_pt1 | contig 36393 bp, 32 predicted proteins | sample OrgsoiDNA2013046_FD_70962 | JGI IMG/M metagenome (GOLD analysis project Ga0080027, IMG submission 70962) | Permafrost soil microbial communities from the Arctic, to analyse light accelerated degradation of dissolved organic matter (DOM) -... | ecosystem: Environmental > Terrestrial > Soil >... | reverse complement strand
GCGGCGTCACGGCCGCCGACATGAAGAACATTATCAAGAAGGCGACGGCGACGGATTGCGAGTCGTATCGGGAGGGCATCCCCCGATTCGGCGGGACGTGCTGGCGCGTACGGGCCCCGGCAGGTCGCCATCTTCTACGAGGCGACGACGCGCTAGGAGCGGGAGAGGCACAGCCGGAGAGGCTACGAGCTCCTAGCGCGGTTCTTGGAGTTGATCGGAAGTGGGCCTGAGCATGGCTTTTGGATCAGGCATCGAAAAGCAGGCAGCGTAACGAAACCGTCCACCGGATCGGGTCAACTCAGCTTCCGAGGACGCGCCCCGCGACTAATGGGTCTCTATCGGGCTGGTCGAAGCCCGGCGAGCGAGCGCCGTTTTAACGAATACTTAACAACGCGAGTGGGAGAGTTCCTTCAAGTCGATCAACGCCGCACGGTTGGAGCAAAGCCGGCGACGAAGAGCGACGACAAAAGGAAGGGATCACCATGCTTGCCAAGAACGGAATGTCCAAAGTAGGTGCCATCATGATCATCACGGGCGTGGCGCTCGGCTGGTCCGCGGGTGCGAACGCGCAAGCGAGCGACCGTGCCACTTCGCAAGCGCGAGCCGCGGAGGCGCAACAGCAAGCCGACGCCGCTCGACAGCGCGCCACGGAGCTGGCGAGGGCCGGCGGCTGGGCCTACAAGACCGGCCTATTCGAGCGGGCTCAGCGAGACGCCGTCCGGTACCAGACCGAGGCGGATAGAGCTCTCGCCGAGGCGATGGCCTGCCCGGCACCCGCGGCGGCGTCGCCAGCGCAGGCGGCCGCGCTCGCGCGGCTGGAAGAGCTGCGCCATGCGGGCGGCTGGGCATACAAGACGGGCGCCGTCGCCCGCGCCGAACGTGAGGTGCAGTCTCTGGCAGCGGCCGACGAGGCGATACCGGTCGCGCCGGCACCGGCGCAGGCGGCCGCGGTCAAACGACTGGAAGAGCTGCGCCATGCGGGCGGCTGGGCATACAAGACGGGCGCCGTCGCCCGCGCCGAGCGTGACGTGCAGTCTCAGACCGCACCGCAGCCGACGCTGATCTGTGGAGGCCGAGAAGCTCAGCCTCGGGTCATGATGACCTCAAGGTAGCTGCGCAGGCCGGGGCCGCTCTAACGTGGCTCCGGCCGTCTTTACCAAGGAAGCGGCGGGGCGGAGACGTTCGGAACGCCAGCATCGAGAGACCGAGACGCTACGTTGAGCGGTAGCGGACCACCGGACTCGGCTTTTGCTAAAGGCGATTTGAGCGCCAGAATTGCGCTATTTCCTCGCCGTTACGGCAATCCAGACGAGCTGCGGTCGTTGGCGTCCGTGGTCGCAGCGTCGTAGCAGCCCGACGGCGGAAGGTTAGACTATCCAAATACGTAACCTGTCCGTGCTCGTCGTCGACGATGAAAAAAACATCCGCCACACGTTGAGGATCTGTCTCGAGTCTTTAGGAGCCGACGTGACGGAGGCGAGCTCGGCGCCCGCGGCTCTGGAGGCGATCAGGCGGACGAGGTTCGACGTCGTCTTCCTGGATCTCCGGCTGGGGAACCGATAGCGGGCTCGATCTCATCGCCGAGGGCTTGGCCGAGAATCCAAACGCCGCGATCATCGTCATGACCGCTTACGCCACGATCGAGACCGCAGTCGAGGCGGTGCGCCGTGGCGCCTGGGACTACCTTCCGAAGCCGTTCACCCCCGCGGAGATCCGACACCTCCTTGAGAGAATTCGAGTCCAGCGATCGACGTCGGTCCGCCTAGCGGATCTCGAAGAGCGGCTGCAGGCGGAAGCGCCGGACACGGAGCTGGAGTCTGCCGCCCCAGCGATGCGATCCGTCTTGGAGGTCGTCAGCCGCGCGGCTCAGGCCGACGTCTCGGTCCTCTTCGTCGGGGAGAGCGGAACGGGCAAGGGAGTGCTCGCGCGCACCATGCATCTCGAGAGTCCGCGCCGCGATCACTCATTCGTGACCGTCAACTGTCCCACGCTAACCGGGGAGCTCCTCGCCAGCGAGCTCTTCGGGCACGCCAAAGGTGCCTTCACCGGTGCGATCCGGGATCAGCAGGGCCGCGTCGAGGTTGCCGAGGGCGGTACGCTTTTTCTCGACGAGATCGGCGATCTTCCCGCCACTCTGCAGGCCAAACTGCTGCGCTTTCTTCAGGAGAAGCAATTCGACCGCGTGGGCGAGACGCGCACGCGCAAGGCGGACGTCCGGGTGATCGCTGCGACGAACCGTGATCTCGAAAGCGATGTGCGCAGTGGGCGTTTTCGAGAGGATCTCTTCTTCCGGCTCAGCGTCATCGAGATTCGGGTGCCGTCGCTGCGCGAGCGTCCCGAGGACGTCCTCCCGCTGGCCAGGCGCTTTCTGGCTTTCTCAGCCCGCTCGCTGAACCGTCCGGTCGCGACGCTCTCGCCGGCCGCGGAAAAGGTCCTCACCAACTACGACTGGCCCGGGAACGTTCGCGAGCTACGCAATGCGATCGAACGTTCCGTGATCCTTTGGCCTTCGCCGGTCCTCGATCCGCTCGCTTTTCCGGAACGAATCTCGGGGACGCGCGAACGAGGGCCGCGGGTGGGGGGAAAGTTCACTCTCGATGAGCTCGAACACGCTCACATATCGGCGGTCGTCGCGCAGTCGAAGACGAAGGAAGAAGCGGCCGCCATCCTCGGCATCGATGATTCGACGCTCTGGCGAAAGCGGAAGAAATACGAGGAGCAGGATTTGCACGGCGGACCTCCTCTGGTCGCCGGCGCTGTGGCAGGGGAACCGCCAGGTAAGTTGCCGTGAACCGCTCGAATTGGCACCTCTTCCCGCGGGTGGCTAGCGTGTCTCGTCCGTGATGTCGAGCCGGGTGGCCGTCGCCGTATCGGGGGCCGTTGCACCCGAAGCGTGCGTGTCGGCGCGGTGGCTGAGCCAGGTGAGCGAGGTCAGCGTCGTTAGAACGAGGGCAGCGATCAGGCGTGCCAGGCCGGGACGGCGCGAAACTGGTGAAGGTGCAGCCTCCCTGGTGTCGCCCGCGTCGAACGCATAGGGTCGATGCAGCCGATCGAGCAGCTGGTCCGCGCTCCGGTAGCGATCCCGCGCAGAGCGCGCGATCGCCTTGCAGATGATGTCGTTCAGCACTGGATTCAATTGCGGCAAGAAATAGGTCGGCGGCTTTGGTTCCTCGTGAGTCTTGGCGCGCATCACCGCGTTCGCGCTTTCTCCGGAGAACGGCAGTTGCCCGGTAAGCATCTCGTAGACGATCAAGCCGAGCGCGTAGATGTCGCACCGTTCGTCGCCGCGCCGCCCGCCGATCTGCTCCGGAGCCATATAGTCCGGCGTGCCCAGCGTCGTCGATAGCTTGGTCCAGGTGAGCCGGCGGGCGGCGCGGTCGAGCGCGATGCCGAAGTCGAGCAGCTTCACCTCACCGCTTGCGGCGACGATGACGTTCTCGGGCTTGAGATCTCGGTGAACGATTCCGTGCGCATGGAGATAGACGAGCGCTTCGCAGAGCTGGCAAGCGATGTCCAGCGCCCGATCCGTCGTGATTGAGCCCGCCTCGATCAGAGACCGCAGCGAGGTGCCGGCGACGTACTCGGTCACCAGGTACATTCGGCTCTTCGCGCGGGGCTCCAGCGCCCGTACGATATTTTGATGGTCGAGACGTCGGCCGATGCGCTCCTCGCGGTTGAATCGCTCGTAGAAAACGACGTCGCTCTCGTGTTCCAGGTGAGGCACCTTCAAGCAGACCGGCTTGCCGACCTCGGTATCGTGTCCCTTGAACGTCGTGGCCATCGCCGTTCGCGCCAGCAGGTCCGTGACGAGGTATTGGTCGAGATGATCGCCGACAGTTAGATCACGCATCGTAGAACGCCCTTTATTCGTCGATCTTGATTCGCCGGCCGCCGGCCTGATCGAGGAGCGCATCGACGAGCCGGTCCGCGCGCGCCCCGGCGGCGGCGCATCCGATGAGCCACCCAAGCGCCAGGATCCAGAGCACGAGGACGAACTGTGTTCCTGGGTCGTCGATTCCTTGTCCTCGGAGCAGCAGATAAGCCATCGGCAAGCTCAGGAGGATCACGATCCGGGCGCAGAGGATCCGGCGGGCCGTCCAGATCTCAGAACGCCGCTCGGCATTCAACACTGCGTTCAGACGCTTCCCTGTGGAATCGCTCGGGTTAGACGCGGGTATCTCGATCAGTTCCGGCACAACGCCTTTCCAGAATGCACGCGGGATACCAGCGCGGAGGAGGCCGCGATCCCGTGGTTACGCGCCAGTTCAGACCGAGCCCCCTGCAAGACGCATGAAGTGCGTCGTTTGGCCGTGCTCTTTGCGATCTGGCTCGTCGTGGTCCGGTTGTCGCCGGCTCGCATGAGAACGACCCCTTCGCGAGGAGCCCAGTCCGCTCGATCGCAGAGGGACTACGCGTACTCCCATCGCAAGCTGCAACGTCCGGCGCTTCATGAGGACGCGAAGCCGGGCCCCGGAAGGCTGGCACAAAGTGTGCTCACGGGACCTACGTGTCGATTGAACAAGCTCTGTCGCGAGGTTCCCGATGAAGGATTTGCTGTTCGTCGTTGTGACCGGCGCATTTTTTGCGCTGGCTTGGCTCTACACGAAGTCCCTCGACCATCTATAGGAGAGATCCATGAGCCTCGAATACGGACTCGGCGCGCTGCTGTCGGTGCTGCTCAGCGTGTACCTCGTCTACGCACTCGTTCGCGCTGAACGATTCTGATGACCCGTTCCGAGGAGATACCGACATGACTGGTATTGGCTGGCTCCAAATCATCGTCTTTTTCGCCGCGATCGTCGTCGTAACGAAGCCTCTCGGCGTCTTCATGTTCCGCGTGTTCGAAGGTGAGCGACAGCCATTCCCGCGCTTGCTGGGCGGTTTTGAGCGCCTTTGCTACAAGATTTCTGGCGTCGATCCCAAACGCGAGCAGACGTGGAAGGAGTACACCTTCGCGCTGCTGGCGTTCAGCGTATTCAGCATGGTCGTCACGTACGTCATCATGCGGGTGCAGCACCTGTTGCCGCTGAACCCGCAGCACTTCGGGGCTGTCGAGCATGGGCTGGCGTTCAACACCGCAGCCAGCTTCAACACCAACACCAACTGGCAGTCGTACTCGGGCGAGTCGACGATGAGCTACCTCACCCAGATGGCCGGGCTGGCGTGGCACAACTTCACGTCGGCGTCGGCCGGGATTTGCGTGGCGCTCGCGCTCGGTCGCGGCTTCACCCGGCGCCCCGGGCCCGAGGGCTCGAAGACACTCGGGAATTTCTGGGTCGATCTGATCCGAGGCATCGTCTACGTGTTCATTCCGCTCAGCATCGTTTTTGGGCTGGTGCTCGTGTGGCAAGGGGCGATCCAGAACCTATCGCCGTACCTCGACGTCTCTACCTTGGAGGGCGGCAAGCAAACCCTCGCGCTAGGGCCGGTGGCCTCGCAAGAGGCGATCAAGCAGCTCGGCACCAACGGCGGCGGCTTCTTCAACGCGAATGCGGCCCACCCGTTCGAAAACCCGACGCCGTTTACGAATTTCTTGTCGATGTTCATGATCTTCGCCATCCCCTCGGCGCTGACCTACACCTACGGGCGCATGGCGCGCGATCAGAAGCACGGTTGGGCGGTCTGGGGCGCGATGTCGGTCCTCTTCTTTGCGGGCGTATCGGTTTGTTACTGGGCAGAGGCGCACCCCAACCCGGCTCTGGCCGGCCTCTCCGTCAACCAGAGCGTCGGCAACATGGAGGGGAAGGAAGCTCGCTTCGGGGTCGCCGCCTCAGCCCTCTATGCCACGGTCACGACCGACGCCTCCTGCGGCGCCGTCAACTCCATGCACGACAGCTTCACACCCCTCGGTGGGCTCGTGCCGCTCGCCAACATCCAGCTGAGCGAGGTGGTCTTCGGCGGGACGGGCGCGGGTCTCTACGGGATGCTGATGTACGTGGTGCTGACGGTCTTCATCGCGGGCCTCATGGTGGGGCGAACTCCCGAGTACTTAGGCAAGAAGATCGAGTCGAAGGAGATGAAGCTGGCCATGCTCTACGTGCTCATCTTCCCACTCATCGTTCTGGGCTTTACAGCCTGGAGCGCCGTCAACCCTTACGGGACCTCGTCCCTCAACAACAACGGGCCGCATGGCCTGATGGAGATGCTGTACGCGTACTCGAGCGGTGCCGGAAACAACGGTTCGGCTTACGCCGGCCTCAATGCAAATACGCCCTGGTGGAACGTGTCTCTGGGCATCGACATGCTCGCGGGTCGGTTCCTGATGATCATTCCAGCTCTGGGAATTGCTGGGGCGATGGTGGGAAAGAAGGTGGTACCGCCCAGCGGGGGCACCTTCCCGACCAACGGCTCGATGTTCGTGGTGTTGTTGGTCTCCGTCGTCTTGATTGTTGGCGCGCTCACGTTCTTCCCCGCGCTCTCCCTCGGTAACATCGTCGAGCATTTCGCGGCGCTCAGTGGAAAGGTCTACTAGCCATGTTCCGTCCCAAAGCCAAGACACTCTCCCTATTCGACGGCGGAATCCTCAAGAGGGCCATCGGCGACGCCTTCTGGAAACTGGCGCCCCAGCACGTGGCGAAGAATCCGGTCATGTTCGTGGTCGAGATTGGGAGCGTTCTCACCACGTTGATCTTCGTGCGGGATCTCCTGCACCGCGCTAGTGCCACATCGCCGCTCTGGTTCACCGGCGCGGTCAGCGTCTGGCTCTGGTTCACCGTGATCTTCGCAAATTTCGCTGAGGCCGTCGCCGAAGGGCGCGGCAAGGCGCAGGCAGACACGCTCAGGAAGATGCGCAAAGAGACCGCGGCGCGGCGGTTGGTCGGCGGCAAGGAGGAATCCGTTCCATCTTCATCCCTCCGTAAGGGCGACATCGTGGTGGCCGAGGCCGGGGATCTCGTCCCCGGCGACGGTGAGATCATCGAGGGAATAGCCTCTGTGGACGAATCCGCCATCACGGGTGAGTCGGCGCCTGTGATCCGAGAGAGCGGCGGTGATCGGTCCGCCGTCACCGGTGGAACCAAGGTTCTCTCCGACCGGATCGTCATCCGAATCGTGACCAATCCGGGCGAATCGTTTCTGGATCGGATGATCGCGCTTGTCGAGGGGGCCTCCCGCCAGAAGACCCCCAATGAGATAGCGCTTCACATCCTTCTGGTCGGGCTGACGCTGGTGTTTCTGTTTGCATGCGTGACCCTAGTGCCGCTCGCGAAGTACTCGGGTATCGGGCTTTCTGCCACTGTGATCGTCGCGTTGCTCGTCTGTCTCATCCCGACGACCATCGGGGGTCTTCTTTCAGCGATCGGGATCGCAGGGATGGACCGACTGCTGCAGAAGAACGTCATCGCGATGAGCGGCCGCGCGGTCGAGGCTTCGGGCGACGTCGATACGCTCCTCTTGGACAAGACCGGCACCATCACCCACGGGAACCGGATGGCCACCGAGCTTCTCCCGCTGAGCGGGGTGCGGGTGGAGGATCTAGCGCAGGCGGCGCAGCTCGCCAGCTTGGCAGACGAGACACCCGAGGGACGATCCATCGTCACGCTCGTGACCGAGAAGCTTCACATTGCAGCGCTGAACCCGGGCGACGGGACTTTCGTCCCGTTCACGGCGCAGACGCGTATGAGTGGGCTCGACCTGCGGGGGCGCTCCATTCGTAAGGGAGCGGTTGATGCGGTGGCTGCCTATGTCGAGAAACGGGGCGGTGCGGTATCCGCAGAGCTGCGGCAGATTGCCGATCGCATCGGCGACTCCGGCGGCACGCCGCTCGCCGTCGCCGACGGCTCCCATGTTCTGGGAATCATCCACCTCAAGGACGTGGTGAAGACCGGGATTGCGGACCGTTTCGCGCGCTTCCGGGTCATGGGGATCCGAACCGTCATGATTACGGGCGACAACCCGCGTACGGCCGCCGCCATCGCAAAGGAAGCGGGCGTCGACGACTTCCTGGCCGAGGCGACGCCGGAGGCCAAGATGCGCCTCATCAAAGACGAGCAGGCGAAAGGGAAGCTGGTCGCGATGACCGGTGACGGGACCAACGACGCCCCCGCGCTCGCTCAGGCCGACGTCGGGGTGGCGATGAATACCGGGACCCAGGCCGCCAAGGAGGCCGGCAACATGGTGGACCTCGACTCGAACCCCACCAAGCTCCTCGAGATCGTGGAGGTCGGGAAGCAGCTCCTCATGACCCGTGGAACGCTTACAACGTTCTCCATCGCGAACGATGTCGCCAAGTACTTCGCGATTCTGCCGGCGATGTTCATGGGCGTGTTCCCGGAGATCGCCCCGCTCAACGTCATGCACTTGGCGTCCCCCGAAAGCGCCATCCTCTCGGCCGTGGTCTTCAACGCCATCATCATCATTCTGCTCATCCCGCTCGCGCTCCGGGGCGTGAAGTACCGCCCGCTCGGGGCATCGGCCATCCTCCGGCGCTCGCTCCTCATCTACGGTGTCGGGGGGATCGTCGCGCCGTTCGTCGGCATCAAGATCATCGATCTCGCGCTTCAAGCGCTACGAATCGTCTAGCTGGAGAAAATGACCATGCGTCGAGAACTCATCATCGCGGTCCGTGTCACGTTCCTCACCCTGATTCTGACGGGACTCGTCTACCCTCTGGCGATGACTGGGATCGCCCAGGCCATCCTTCACAATAGAGCCAACGGTAGCCTGGTACATGACGAGACCGGCGCCGTCGTCGGGTCCGAGTGGATTGGACAGACCTTCACGAACCCCGCCTACCTGCAAGGACGTCCATCGGCCGCGGGCAACGGGTACGACGCCACGGCGTCGTCGGGCTCCAACTTCGGGCCGACCTCGAAGAAGTTGCGCGATCGGGTGGTGGCCGACATCGACAGGCTCCGCAAGGAGAACCCCGAAGCGCCGCTGCCTGTTCCGGGTGAGCTTGTTACGGCGTCCGCGAGTGGCCTGGATCCCGAGGTGTCGCCGGCCGCCGCGCTCTGGCAGGTCCAGCGCATTGCACGGGCTCGCCAGGTGGCTCCCGAGCGCATCAGCCAGGCGATCGAAGGCCGTGTTGAGGGTCGCGACCTCGGCGTCTTCGGCGAGCCGCGGGTGAACGTCCTCCAGGCGAATCTGGCGCTCGATCAACAGTTCGGAAAAGCGGCGCGACCGGCGCCGGCCGCCGCTCCCACTGCCCCCAAATAAACGGCTGCTCGCCTTAGCGGTCGAAGACCTTGACGTCGGCCAGCCGGTGCTTTCAAGAGAGTGAGTATGTTCCCAACTTTCCGCATAGGGACCCTCTTTGGATTCCCGATTCGGCTCCACATGTCATTCATTCTGCTGCTTGGAATGGTGGTCCTATTCATGGGTGGTCTCCCGGGGCTCGTCCTCGTGCTGATGGTGGCGGGCTCCGTATTGATCCATGAGCTGGGGCATGCGCTTCTGGCGCGACATCTGGACGTTCCAGTAAGAGAGATCGGCCTCCATTTCTTCGGCGGGGCCGCTCAAATGGTAGGGCTCCCGCACCGACCCGGCGACGAGATCGCGATCGCAGCCGCCGGGCCCGCGGTGTCCTTCATGCTCGCGGGCTTGGGCCATGGACTGGCCGCGATGACGGGGCTGCGCATGTTCGCCCTCTTCGGCTGGGTAAACCTGGCTCTCGGGAGCTTCAACCTGCTGCCCGCGTTTCCTTCCGACGGAGGGCGCATCCTGCGCGCCTGGCTCGCGCGACGACGAGGTTTTGTTCTCGCCACCGAGCTTGCGGTGACGGTTGGACGAATCGTGTGCGTCGCCCTGATCCTGACGGGTCTGTATCTAGGTTCGGTCCAGATGATGTTGGTCGCGGTCGTGTTGTGGACGTTCGGTACCGTCGAGCGGACCTTCGCCCGCTTGCGTGGAGATCACGGCGCCTGGCGAGCAGAGACCCCGCTACCGCCTGGGCACGCCGACTACATTCCGCCCCCTGCTCTTCGCGAAGGTTGGTCACCTCCTTCCGCCCCGCCTCACGTTTTCGTTTGGAAGCGCTGACCTAGCCAGACCGCGCGGTCGATGGCGAAACCGACAGCCCTCAGTTGTCACCAAAAGAGTGGCGCGGGAATTCGAGGACTCCGATGCTCTTTCGTGTTCGTCACAAGATGGATCTTCGCGTCGCCAGCGAACGGTTTCTCGCGTCGAAATGGCGCTGAGCGATTCTACCGCTGTTGTTCGCGGTTTTCCTGGCACTCGCGCATTGGTAGCGGCATCCGTAACCTCCACCCGATCGGGAGAGCGTCCGAGTTAAAAAGCCGTTAAAAATGTTCTCCCGGCATCCGCGATGTTCTATCGCTCTGTACAGGGAATCGTCGGTCGCCGTACTGTCCGAGCATGCCACCTGATCTCGCGGCGCGGGTTGCCGATCTGGAAGCGTACGTCACGAACGGAACGCCCAAGTATCTCTCGTCGCCGGGTCCCGGCCACAACGCCTGGATGATGACGGCCACCGCGCTGGTGCTGTTCATGACCCTGCCCGGGCTTGCGCTCTTCTACGGCGGACTGGTGCGGCGCAAGAACGTCCTCTCCGTCATGGCGCAATGTCTCGGCTGCGCCGGCCTGGTCACCATCTTGTGGTGGGCGGTCGGCTATAGCCTCACGTTCGCCCACGGGACGCCATTTCTGGGCGGCTTGAAATATGCCTGGCTCAAAGGAGTGACCTCGGCGCCCAACGCCGACTACGGTGTGTGGGTCTCGCAGAACGTATTCGCGATGTACCAGCTCATGTTCGCGATCATCACCCCGGCCTTAATTGTGGGCGCGATCGCGGAGCGGATGAAGTTCTCGGCGATCATGACCTTCATCGCGATCTGGATGTTCGTGGTCTATTTTCCGCTCGCGCACATGGTTTGGGGCGCCGACGGCCTCATGAACGGCGTCTGGAATCCCAAGGCGTCTATTCGGGCGATCGACTTCGCCGGTGGGACGGTCGTTCACATGTCGTCCGGTTGGTCGGCCTTGGTGCTGTGCCTGATTCTGGGCAAGCGGACCGGCTTCGATCGGCGAGCTTTTCTTCCGCACAGCGTCGTCTTGACCATGATCGGCACCGGGATGTTGTGGGTCGGCTGGTACGGGTTCAACGCCGGCAGCGCGGTCGCGGCGGACGGCATCGCTGCCACCGCCTTCACGGCCACCACGCTGGCGACCGCGGTGGCCGCGACGGTCTGGCCGGGGCTGGAATGGCTGACGCGCGGCAAACCGACCGTCCTCGGTTTCTGCTCGGGCGCGGTGGCCGGGCTGGTCGTGATCACGCCGGCCTCGGGTTTCGTCACCCCTTCGAGCGCCGTGGTCATTGGGCTGCTCGCCGGCGTCGTCCCCTTCTTGGCTTGCACCAAGCTCAAGGCGATCTTCAAGTACGACGACGCGCTAGACACCTTTGGCGTGCACGGCGTGGGCGGGACCCTGGGGGCACTCTGTACCGGCTTCTTCGCCAGCCCCGAAGCCAATCCGAACCTGAGCACCAACCTCGCTGGCATTGTGGGCAAGAGCCTCTGGATCGAGCAGCTCAAGGCGATGGGTCTGACGCTGGTGCTCTCGGTCGGCGCGACGGCGGTGATAGCGTTCGCTCTGAAGGCGGCGCTCGGGCTTCGCCCGAGCGTCGAGAGCGAAGAGCTTGGGCTCGACGACACCGATCACGGCGAAGCCGGGTATCATCCCGACGAGGGCGGGGGACACGGCGAAGGGATCGAACCGGTCCCCATCCAGGCCACCGCCGGTTTGGTCAACACGACACCCTAGCTCTCGGGAGCGGAGGCGAGGCATGAAGAGAGTCGAAGCGATCATCAAGCCGCACAAGCTCGACGAGGTGAAAGATCGCCTCAAGCAGGTGGGCGTGACGGGGATGACGATCACCGACGTCAAGGGGTTCGGGCGTACGGGCGGCCGGCGCGAGGTTTACCGGGGCTCGGCCTACGTCGTCGATTTCGTGCCCAAGGTCAGGTTGGAGATCCTGATCAAGGACGAGATGGTGCACGATGTCGTCGCCGCGATCGCCGAGTCCGCGCGGACGGGTAAGATCGGCGACGGAAAGATTTTCATCACGACGCTGGATGAGGCGATCCGAATTCGCACCGCTGAGCGCGGCGAGGATGCCCTCTAGCGGTTCGGCCGTCGGTTGGGTTCAGCCCACGCTCTGCTCACCCATCAGAGCTTCTCGCCTAGCTTCCTGACATCGAACGTTTCCACGAGACTGAAGAACGCACCGTCGCTCGGGGCGTTGGACCGGTCGTTGGCTAGAAAGGTACCTGCCCCAAGGGCGGTCGTGCTCGTTATGTTGAGGACCGCACCCACGTAGGTGTCGCTGATCTCGCTGGTGCCCCCGAGGTAGTCCAAGACGAAGCCGAGGCGGCCCGCGATGAGCGGTGTCTCGTACGCCGCCATCAGAGCGCTCCGGGTGTCGTGGAATGGGAACGACCCATTGAACTGCGCCCGGTCGCCGGCGTTCAACCCGTATCCCAGTGTCACGCGGCCGTAGGACCTGGCGTCCGGCGAGGCCCGCAGTGTCTTGGTCGCGGCGACGTAGGTGAAATCCATGCTCGCATGGGAGGGCGAGACCTCCATCAGTCCGACGGACACGCTCGGTATAAAGATTCCCTCGGTGACCGCCCCCAGCTTGGCGTTCAGCACGGGCTTCGCGATGGCACCTGCGGACGTGTCGAAGGGTGTGATGATGTCGAAGCCAACCTCGAGCCCTCCGAACGAAACCCCCGACTCGCCATACTTCCACTGCGGAAGGATCCCCCCCTGGATCCCGAACCACGAGGAGCCGGGCGTGACGCTGGGCGAAACGTTGATTGCGCCATAGGCGAGAAGGCCAATTGTGCCGAGAGGCTTGGTTTCCCCATTCGGACTGAACACGATGGAGGACGGATATGCGAGCGCGGTCGTGGGAAGGAGGAGGACGGTCAATGCGGCGATGAGTGTTCGTGAGACTTGCAAGGCGGTTCGGATGCCTCTCGAAACCCGTCGGACTGCAAACCCGAGTTGCGTGAACATGATGAGATCCCTCAACGGCGTCTAGGTGCTCTTCGTGGGAGACAGTCACTGCGTCTAAGGCTGCTTCCCCCATATCCGCTTCTTGCGCTCAAACTCACCAAAGTGGGCCCGAGATCACGGCAATCGGCGGGTGCCGACGGCCTGGCGAACCTGCTCGACCGCCAGCAGATAGGCGGCCAGCGCCTGCCGGTAGCTGAGCTGCGTCTGTCGGTAGCTGCGCTCGGCGTCGAGAAAGTCGAACAGGCTGGTGCTGCCCCGCTTGTAGGCGTACTCGCTGATGTCGCGGCTCTTCTTGGAGATGTCTAGGTACCCGGAGCGGTACTGTTGCGTGATGCGGTCGTTCCGCTGCAGGCCCTGATAGGCGTCTTGCACGTCGGTCATCACCTGGCCGAGCACCGACGCTTGCTGGAGCTCCGCCTGCGTCACGGCAACGCGGGTACGTGCGATTTCCCCCTGGTTGCGGTTGAAGATCGCGAGCGGGATGCTCACCCCGACGCCCGCTGCGTTGACGCCGCTCAGTGGTTGTCGCAAGTAGTCGAGCCCCACAGTGACGTCTTGCTTTCCGTTCGACTCGGCGAGAGACAGCTGGCTCTTCGCGGCGGCGACCGCCTGCCGCGCCGCGCGCAGATCGGGTCGGTTCCCGGAGGCCACCTTCTGCAGGTCGTCCAGCTTCACGGAGAGCGACCCGTAATCGAATGGGCCGGCGACGTCGTAATCGGCGGGTACCGTCTCGTAACCGAGGAGCTGCCGGAGATCCGCCAGCCCCTGCGCTCGATCGAGCTCCGCCTGCTCGAGGTCGGTCAAGAACTGCAACATCTGGAGCTTGATCTTGAGGTAATCGTTCTCGCTGGTGCCTCCCGCCTTGAATTTGGCTTCGGCGATGTCGGCCGCGTTCTGGAAGCTCTTGAGGTTCTCTTTGGCGAGCTCGAGGGTCGACTCGGCGAGCTGGACGTTGATGAAGCCCGAGGCGACCTGGAAGGTCAGGGTTCGCTCGTTGTCCGATACCTGGGCGCGCGTCACGGACGTCGCGTCCTGTGCCGCCCGCAGGCGCTCGCCGCGCTTGCCGCCGCGCTCGAGCAGGTAGCTCACACCCACGTCGAGGCCCGACGAGTCCTTGAGGTTGTTCTTGAGCCCCTCGGGCGGCTTGTAGAGCGGCAGCGGCGACCAGCTCACCGAGAGCCCCGGATTCGGGCGCAGGTTGGCGGTGGTCTCCTGGTCCTGGCTCTGTTCGATCGTCGTGCGGGCCGCCCGCAGATTGTCGTTATGGACCAGCGCCCGTTCGATCGCCTGGTCGAGGGTGATCCGGATGGGTGCCTCGTCCTCCTCCGCCCGGGCCGGCGCCATCCAGAGCGCCATCACCAGACCGGCGGCCCACCACAATCCGCGAGTTGTCGGGCGCGTCGCGCGTGCTCTGGTCTTCACAGCGATATCTCCGGCAGCTTGTCGTTGTCTCTTGCGATCCATACGTAGATTGTCGGAAGCACGATGACGCCGATGAGGAGCGCGGCCACGAGCCCACCCACGATCACGATCGCGAAAGGGCGCTGCGAGTCCGATCCGATGGCGTGCGACAGCGCCGCGGGGATGAGACCAAAGGTCGCTACCAGCATTGTCATCATGACGGGGCGCAATCTGAGCACGGCGCCTTCCATCGCGGACTCCTCGACCGTGTGGCCGCGTGCTCGAAGCTGGTTGATGTACTCGACCATGATGACGCCCGTCTGGACCGAGACCCCGAACAGCGCGAGGAATCCGACGCCGGAAGAGACGCTGAAGTTCGTGCCGGTGATGAGCAGCGCGAGCAATCCCCCGATCGGCGCCATCGAGACCACGCTCAGGATGAGAAGCGCCCATTTCGACGAGCGGAACATCGTGTAGAGGATTATGAAGATGACGAGGATCGTCAGCGGCAGCACGACCCTCAGACGCTTCGAGGCGCGGACCGCGTTCTCGTATTCGCCGATCCACCCGATGCGATACCCGGGCGGCAGCTTGACCTGCTTGCCGACCTTGGCGCTCGCCTCTTCGACCGTGCTTCCGAGATCGCGTCCGCGAACGCTGAACGTCACGGCCAGGTACCGGCTGCCGTCTTCCCGGTAGATGTCGTAGGCGCCGTCCTTGACCCCGACTTGGGTCAGGTCTCCCAGCGAGACGCGCTCGCCGGTGGGGGTCACCAGGCGGACGTTCGCGATCGCCTCCTTGGTGTTCCGATATGGCTCCTGATAACGAACCACCAGGTCGAAGCGTCGCTCGCCCTCGAGAATCTGAGTGACGGCTTTGCCGCCGACCGCGGTCTCGATCGCGTCCTGGATGTCCACGACGTTGATTCCGAAGCGCGCCGCCTTCAGGCGATCGATGGTGAAGTTGAGGTTCGGTTGGCCCATCACGCGGTAGAGCTTGACGTCCTCCATCCCGCCGATGCCCTTCACGGCGGCGACGATCTCGTCGCCCAACTTATCGAGCGTCGGCATATCTGGTCCGTACACCTTGACCGCCGACTGCCCCTTGGTGCCGCTCACGGTCTCACCCACGTTGTCCTCGATCGGCTGCGAGAAGTTCCAGTTTGACCCGGGCAGCTTCGATACCTCGCGATCCATTGCAGCGATGAGCGCTTCCTTGTTCTCATGGAACACGGGGCGCCATTGCTCCTTGGGCTTGAGCTCGCAGAAGAACTCGATGTTCCCGAAACCACCGGTATCGGTGCCGTCGTCGGGCCGGCCCGCCTGAGACACAACCTGGAGCACCTCGGGGAACGCCGCGAAGATGATGCGCGCCTCATCGTTGAAGCGCTTCGCTGTGGAAAGGCTGGTGCTCGTCGCGAGCGCGCCGCGCGCCCAGATGGCGCCTTCGTCGAGGTGGGGCAGAAACTCCGAACCGATGACGCCGCTGAAAATCAGGAAAGCCGAGAGCCCCGCGGTCACCACGCCGAGGCCCAAGATGACGCGGTGATGCCCGATGGCCCAGCGGAGCTGCCTGCGATATAGCTTCGTCAAATAGGCCATGACCGGGTTGTGCCACTCGTGGACCCCCTTGCGGAACAGCCAGCTCGCGATCACGGGCGCGATCACGATCGAGAAGGTGAGGGCCCCGACGAGCGCGAACGCCACCGTCCAGGCCATGGGCTTGAACAGGCGCCCCTCGATGCGTTGCAGGGTGAAGATCGGGACGTACGCCGTGATGATGATGGCGATCGCGAAGAAGACCGGGCGCTGGACCTCCTGCGCGGCGCTGCGGATCGTCTCCGCCACGGGCTCCTCCGTATCGGCGCTCTGGCGGCGACCCATTCGGCGGACGATGTTCTCGACCATCACCACTGCGCCATCCACCACCATTCCGAAATCGAGCGCGCCGAGCGAGAGCAGATTGGCCGGGATCTTGGCCAGATCGAGGAAGATGGAAGCGATCAGCAGAGAGAACGGAATCGTGAATGCGACGGTGAGCGCGGCGCGCACGTTGCCGAGGAAGAAGAGCAGCAGGATGGTCACCAGGATCATCCCCTCGGTCAGGTTGTGCAGAACTGTGTGCGTCGTGTAGCGGAGCAGATCCGACCGGTCGAGCATGTTGACGATCTTCACGCCCTGGGGCAGAACCGTTTCGTTCAGTTCCTTGACCTTGTCGTGCAGGCCCGCAAGCGTCGGCGCGGCGTCGGCGCCCTTCCGCAGGTAGACGATCGCGTAGATGACATCAGGGTTGTCGATGATCTGGCCGTCGGCGCGATGGATCGCCTTGCCGATCTGGCCGAGGCGGATCTTTTCTCCCTGCGTGACCTCCGCGATGTCCTTGACCCGTAGGGGTGTTCCCGTTTGCGTCTTGAGGAGGGTGTTTTCGATGTCCTGGACCGAGGTCATGAGGCCGATCGTGCGAACGTTCATCTGCTGGAGGCCCCGTTCGATGAAGCTGCCGCCCGCGTTGACGTTGTTGGCCCCCAGCTGCTGCTCGACCTGACCGATGGTCAGGCCGTACGAGATGAGCTTGTTCGGGTCGATGCGGACTTGATACTCGCGCGTCGCTCCCCCGAAGGTGCTCGCGTCTACGACCCCGGGCACGGATTTGAACGCTTTGGTGAGCGTCCAGTCCTGCAACGCCTTGAGCTCCATGATGTCGATCTTGGGATTGGTGCTCCGGAGCGTGTACCAATAGATCTGGCCGACCGTGCTCCAGTCCGTGCCCATCGAGGGCGACAGCCCGTCGGGCAGATCGACCCCCGACAGGCGCTCGAGCACCCGCTGGCGGTTCCAGTCGTTCTCGGAGGCGTCGTCGAAGATCATGATGACGAACGAGAGGCCGAAGATGGACTCCGACCGCAGGTGCGAGAGGTGCGGGATCCCCGACATCTGGATCTCGATCGGGATCGTGACCTGCTGCTCCACCTCCTCGGCGGCGCGGCCCGGCCATTGGGTTATCACCGTAACGTAGTTGTCGGCGATGTCCGGGTAGGCCTCGACCGGCAGGTTGTGGAATGAAAGCGCGCCCCACGCGAGGAGCAAGACAGCCGCCGCCAAGACCACGAACTTATTGGCGAGGGCGAAATCGACCAGCTTGCGAATCATCTATGCGTGTCCCGTTCCGTTGTGAGACTGCCCGACAGCTTGAACAGTCGATCTGCTTGGCCTGCGCTCATGGACCTCTTGCCGTCCTCCTGCCCCCACCTGGCCGCCGCGGCTTTCTCGCCACGGCGGCCAGCCACCCGCCTCACCCCAAAAACATGCGGTCCGCTCCCGCGGATGTGCGGGTCAGAGCTCGAGCGCGCGATCGAGCACCAGTGCGTCCCTGACCACCGTCTGGCCGGGATTGAGCCCCGACTTGACCTCCTGCATCTCTCCCGGAAGCGTGTTGCCACCGACGACCTCGACCCGACGGAACTGCTGGTCCGTCGTGGGGAGATAGACCCAGTCGCGGTCGTGCAAACGCATCACGGCCGAGGCCGGCACCGCTGTGTATATCACCGGGGCCTGCGCCTGGAAGGTGGCGGTAACGAACATTCCGAGGCGCATCATTCCGGGGTTCTTCACCTCGATCCGCACCTTTGCGGTGCGCAGGTTGGGATCGAGCACCGCACCGATGTTGCTGACCGTGCCCTTGACCACTTCGTCCGGATAGGCGGTCATGTGGATCGTGGCGTCGTCGCCGAGTCGTACGTTCGCCAGGTCCCGCTCGTAGACGTCGCAGATCACCCAGACCTTGGAGATGTCCGAGATCGTGAAGGCCGTCGACCCCAGGCCCTGCAAGCCGGCGGCGTTCGTCACCTGCTGATCCGTGATCACGCCCGACACCGGCGCGTGGAGGTCCACCAGGCCGTCTTCGCGCTCCGACTCCTGATTGCCACCGAGAAGGCGCACGTGCTGCGCCTTCATCGCCACGTCGACTTTGGCCTTGCGGTCGGCGTTCTCCGCGATCTGTAGGTCCGCGGTGGCAGCCGCTCCGTGCTCATGCAGGTCCTTGGTGCGATCAAGCTGCGTCCGGGTGAGCAGCTCGTCGGCTACCGCCTTCCGGTAGTCCGAGAAGGCATTGAGGATGTCGTCGCTGCGGACGGTCAGAAGCAACTGGCCCTTCTTGACCACGTCGCCCACCCGCGCGTGAATCGCCACCACGCGCCCGGCGGCCAGCGATGTCACCGGGACGTTCCGGGTGGTATCAGCTGTTATCGCGCCGGTCACCACCAGCTCGGCCTTGGCCGATCGCGCGATCGCCGTGGCCAGCGGAAATCTCTCCGGTTGATCCACCTTGAACAGGGTGACGTCCATGTCCTTGACGACCTTGGCCGGTGGTGGAGCCTCATCCGAAAAATCGTGCGCGTGCACCTTCCCGCACCCATGCGCGCCCAGAACAGCAGGGAGGCAGGCCATCCAGACACCAATCCTCAACGCGTCGTACTTCATTTGAGACTCCATTTGTTTCACCGGACTCTTGCGTTCCAATTCGCATCAACTCGGTAGTCCGCTCTTCCTAGACCATTTCTACAGCAACTCCCGTGCCACGAGTGTGGGACCGCCCGAACGCGCCCCCACACTCGTCATGTGCAATCACTCAAATGCGAACCATCATGTTGATCGTTATCCGGTCCTCGCCCTTTTGCAGATCGGGGGTCCAGCCGTTCGCCACCGTGCCGGTCGGATTGCCGTCGTTGCCGCCGGGAGGCGTCACCCCGCCGTGGCCCGCGAAGTAAGGCACGTTGGCCCACCGATGCACGTACTCCCCACGGAACGTGATGTTTTCAGACGGCATGTAGTCGAAGGTCTCGGTGGTGTCCCAGGCCTTGAATTGATCGCCGGGGGCCTGCGAGAAGTACGGGCTCTCAGCGAAGGACGTCGCGCCATTAATCGGGGGCACCAGCACCAGGTAGCGGCCCGGGTTCGTCATCACGCCACCACCGACGGTGAGGCCGAAAAGGTTATGGTCGAACCAGAGGCGATTGTAGAGCATCGCGCCCAGGAAGTACTGCGACGGCGACGTCGCGGTGCCGTTTCCGCACGACACGCCACCGCCGCTTTCGCAGCCGGCGTCGACGGTCAAGGAGAAGGCGGCTTTGTCTATGAACGAATCGGGCATATCGAAGTACTTGATGACCGCGCTATTATCAGTGTGGAACCGCAGACGATCCGGGTCGCCCAAGGTGTCCTTGCCGTAGTAGCCGCTAAACACAAAGGTGACTGAGCCGGTCGGGCGGTACGCGATCTGGAAGCCCAGCCCCGGCTGGCTGTTGAACTCGCCGTAGGACTGCCATCCGTTGATGATCCAGGGCTCGATCTTCAGCTTGTCGGTTGGAAACCACTGAATGCGGATGCCGTTGAAGAACCAAGGCGTGTTCGACGACACGTAGGACGCCTGGTTGGTCCAGTTTTCGTAGTTGTAGTAGCTGCAAAGACCGACATAGGAGAGAAAGATCCCGGCGTCGACATTGAGCCCGCTGTTGACGTCCCAGTGGTAGCCGCCGTAGCCCTCGGTGATGTACTTGTAGGCATCGGCGAGGTTCCATTGACCGCGGCCGGGGCTGGCGTCGTTGCGCGGCGTCATGGTCGAGTAGAGGCCGAGCTGGGTCATGAGCCGGCCGCGCGCGCCCTTGTAGTTCACGTCGGTACCCAACCCGAGGTGCATGATCTGGAGCTCGTTGGAGCGCCCAGACGACGTCGATCCCACGATGGAGTGGTCGATGGGATTGGAAAATTCGTAGTTGTAGCCGACATCGATGGTGAACATCGGATTCAGCACCTTGCCGGCCATCGGGAAATCGGTCTGCCGGCTTTGTCCGTTCATCCAGCCCCAGTCCGCGAAGCCGAACGGCGCCGGCCCAGCGGAAGACGCCGCGGGAGCGGGCGCCTGTGTGGGCGTCGCGGGTGGCGCCGGCGCGACGGGAATTGTCGCCAGGGTGGGCGGCGGCGGCGAAGCCGGCGGCGTTGGCGCGGCCGTCGCTACCGCGGACGGTGGTGGCGCAGCTGTATCAGCCTGTGCGCGCGCCGCTGTAGCCCAGACGCTTGCGCCGACCACGACGACTCCAACAATTAACACCCGGTTGGTCCTTGAATTCACGATGTCCTCCATTGAGCGAATGCCGCAACGAATGTTCAATTGACTCCCATTTGTCGGAACGGACCGTAGCAAGTGCGAAAGTTAAAAAATGGTTAAAACGGTGCCGCCGTTAGCTCGACGCAAGCCGGCGCTTTCATTGCGGAAACCTGCACGAAACATCGCCGACACGACGATGCAAAACTCACGATGCGGGCGCTCCGTTCGGCATACGTTGAGTGCACCACCCACAGCACTGCAATAAACGCTGCGCGCCGAACGTTGCACGCGGTGACGCGAAAGACCGGCGGCATGAGCGGCCGCGAGCGTTCGTCGGGTGTCGGCCGGCCGAGCCAAACGGCTCAGAAGCGTGCTGTTACGCTGCGGGGTCGGCGGACGGTGATACCGCTTGGATAATCGCTCGTACGTCGAGACCGTACTTGGTGATCTTCTTGAGCACGGTCGGGTACGAGACGCCCATCGCGCGCGAGATCTCCGTCCGCCGTCCCTTGAGCTCGCGGATCAACATAACGAGATAGTCGCGTTCCATCTCCGCCATTGTTGGGAGGTGGGCACCGGCCTGGCCGTACCCCCCGACTGGACGACAGAGCTCGGCCCGAGCTTTAACCGTTCCGCCTTCGTCGAAAATGACGATGGTTTCTTCACCCAGCTCGTCCGATGTTGCCAACGCGGCCGCACGTTCTACGATGTTTCGCAGCTCCCGAACATTCGCAGGATAGGTGTGGCCCAAGAGCTTCCGCTCCGCGGCCTCCGAGAACCGCAAGAGCGGCCTGCCGCGCCACTCCGCGTAGTGGCTCAAGAACCGCCGCGCCAATCTCAGGATGTCGCTGGGACGGTTTCGAAGGGGCGGAATGACCACCCTGCCGACGTCGAGCGAATGGATCAGCTCCTGATTGAGTCCCGGATGGGACAGCAGCTCCCTGGCGCTCTTCCGAGAGCCGGCGATAATGCGCAGAGGCTTGGTCGATTCAATTCGATTCGCCAGCAGCTCGGCGACCCATCCCTGCCCGGCCGGCCGAAGAGTCTCGACGTCCTCGATGAACAGGGTGCCATCGAGCGCCCACCCCCGCATGTCCGACCGATTGACGAGTGGGGCGCTCGGCGACCGCAGCTGTCCCGTTCGCGCGATCGGGTCGGTTTCGTGAATCAAGCGCGCCAGCTCCAGGACCCCGCTCCCTCGCTCGCCTTCGATGAGCACCGGTGCGGCGGGTGCCCGCGCCAGTCGCCTCGCCATATCCAGCACGCCGGAGAGCCCGGGCGAGTCGAGCAGCCAATAACCCGGGATCTCCCCTGCGAGGCCCGCGACGCGCCGGACTTCAAGCGCGCGTGCGCTCCGGGAGACTGCTTCGGGTGAGAGCGCCTTCAGGTCCATGCGGTGACTCGAGACGGTCCAAGACCACTCAGCGCTCGACCTCGCGTGATCAATGGGCGCCCTTTCATTTGCGGAGCCTGAAACAACGTGCCGACCTCGGTGTCATGGAACTCGATGTCCAGGTGACGATATCAAGGAGGTAGTTAAAACTGCGTTAAAATGACCGCCGCCGTGAGGCGCCCACGAATGTGCGCTTCACGGAAGATGCACGAGTGGGGCCCTTAGGTCTCGTGTCGTTTGCACGACCTGTCGCGACGACTCGACGAGGTTGCCGTCGTCGGCTGTAAACTCTCTGAGCGCCCGGGCGCTGGCGATGGCGGCCGCCCGCCTCGTCGGTCGCGCGTTCGTGTTGTGAAGAGAACCCGGAGCGGTTTAACCGACGTTTTAACAACAATTTAACGATCTGCGGCTCATTGTTAGGAACGCAAAGGAGGTCCGCCATGGCACGACGTACAACGACTGTGGTGAGGGTGGCAATGATGACGGGCGTGGGAGCAGCGCTGGCGTCAACCATGGGTTGCGCCACGACCGCAGGCGGTTCATCGGCGGGAGCGATGAGCGTGGCTGAGGCTGCGCAGATCGCCGATCAAGACTGTCCTGGCATTCCGGCCAAAGAGCGTGAGCTTGGTATCCTGGCTTATCGGGATGCTATTGGTGGCACGCAGCCCTTGAAGGAGAGCTCACAGGTCGGCAAGGTGAAGTTCTTCCATGACCGAGGCGTTGTGATCTTTGTGCGCGCCCAACCTGGGATGACGGCACCATGGCTAAATCGGGTAGCTTCCTGCCACATTGCGCTCGCCGCCGCTGGGCGGGGTGCGTCGAGCGCGGGGGTGAATGACCCGCTGCTCGTTCCAGGGGCCACGGTCCGGGTCGAGGAGGCAGCGACGGGTTACCTGGTCTCGGTTCGCGTTCCCGACGGCAACGCAGCCTCGGAAGTGATGCGCCGGACACAGGCGCTGCTGACCGGACCGCCGGGGCCCGCGTTTGCGCAGGGCGTGTCGCAGTAAGTCCGACGGAGAGGCGCGCCCGGTGCAGGTTGCAGGATCCGAACGCGCCTTTGTCCGCGAATCGCAACATCGGAAAGCCGAGGTAGCAGGACAGGGCCCGTGTTGGGGTGTTCCTCCCTGGCCTGAGACTTGCGCTCTCCTCGGGCCTGAGAGGTGCATCGACATCCGGCTCGGGTATGCCGTTCACCGAGTCTCAGGGAAGTGACGCCCCCGTGATCAAGAAAGTGTCCAAAGCAATTCTGAACAACGAGCTCGTACGCGGCGCGGGCCGTGCCTTGGGCGCGCTCGGACTCGCTGCGGCGGCGACCGTCTTCAGTTTCGGCGTTCTCGGACGCGGCGACATCACGAACGTCACCCTGCTGTACTTGTTTGAGATCGCGGCGGTGTCGGTCTGGATGGGATATCGCCCGTCCCTGCTGGCGGCCGTCGGAAGCGCGCTCGCCTTGGACTATCTGTTCCTGCCCCCGTACGGCACGCTCATCATCGGCAGCGGTCGAGAGATTCTGACGTTCGGGGGCATGTTCGCCACCGCGGTGTTCATCAGCTCGCTCAACGAGCGGCTTCGCAAGCAGGCCCGCGCGGCCCGCCAGAGCGAGCGCCGAATGGAGGCGCTCTACGGTCTGGCCCGCGAGCTCGTAGACGCCGCGTCAGCAGACGAGCTCTGCAGACGCAGCGTGAGCCAGGTCGAGCTGGTCGGGAGCCTGACGGCTTGTATTCTGATCCGGCGCGGCGACGGATTCGCGCGGGCCATTCGCTCCGGCGGCCAGGTGGCGGTCGAGACCGAGGACGTCGGTGCGGCCAACTGGGCGGCCGCGCATCTCGAGGCGGCGGGCCTCGGAACCCGCAACTGCCCCAGCGCGATGGCCTGCTACATTCCGCTCATCGCCGCGCGGGGCTGCATCGGTGTCCTGTCGTTGCGGGCCCGGGATCAGGCTGGGGGTGCTCAGCCGCGCGCCTCATCTCTGATCGTCTCGATGGCTCGGCAGATCGCCATGGCGCTCGAACGCGCGCTCCTGTCCGAGGAGAAGCAGGCTGCACAGATCGAAGCGGAGACCGAACGGATCCGCAGCGCGGTACTGAGCTCGGTGTCGCACGACCTGCGGGCGCCGCTGGCCGTGATCGCGTCGGCCTCCAGCACGCTCGTAGAGCACGGCGATCGCCTGCTGGAACCGGCCCGAACGGAGATGTCGCGAATCATCAATGACGAGGCTCGGCGGTTGAATGAGCTGCTCAAGAGCCTGCTCGACGTCACGCGGCTTCAATCGGGCGGCCTCAAGGTCACCCACGAGTGGGAGAGCCTCGAGGAGGTTGTAGGTAGCACGCTCCGTCGGGTGGACGAGCGAAACAACGACCGTCATCTGCGCGCGAACGTTCCCAGTGACCTGCCGCTGTTGCGGCTCGACGCGATCCTCATAGAGCAGGTGCTGCTCAACCTCGTCGATAACGCCTTCAAGCACGCCCTGAGCGAGCAGGCCGTGGAAATCGAGGTGGCGATTCGCGACGGCGAAGCGATCGTGTCCGTGATTGACCACGGCAAAGGCGTCGCCGCAGATGAGGTCACGAAGATCTTCGACAAGTTCTACCGCAGCGAGGACGCCGCCGGCGGTGGTCTGGGCCTGGGCCTGACGATTGCCCGCGGAATCGTCGAAGCCCACGGCGGCCGAATCTGGGCAGAGCACACCTCGGGCGGTGGGCTCACAGTTCACTTCACTCTCCCCCTCAGCCCGGCGCCACCCCGCTTGGCTGGGTTTGAAGCCGCCGAAAGGGCCTCCCTTTAGGGAAGAGTGTGACGCCCGGGCCAAGCATACTGATCATCGACGACGACAAGAAGATGATTCGGGTGTTTGCGACGAGCCTCGAGACCGCGGGCTACCGGGTTTTCGACGCTTCCAGCGGGCAGCGCGCGCTCGAAGAGGTGCGGACCCGCAACCCCGACGTCGTCCTCCTCGATCTCGGGCTTCCCGACATTGACGGTCTAGCCTTGGTTCCACAGCTTCGCGTTCACACCACATCGCCCATCATCGTCGTATCGGCCCGCGAGCAGGAGACCGACAAAGTGAAGGCGCTCGACGCGGGGGCCAACGACTATCTGACCAAGCCTTTCTCCGTCCCGGAGCTCCTGGCACGCATTCGGGTGGCCCTTCGCAGTCACGCACGTGTCGGCGACACCGCGTCCACCGTCGTCACCTTCGGCGAGTACACGTTCGAGCTCGAAATGCGCCGTCTCTTGCGCGGCGACCGCCCGGTCCACCTTTCGCCCACGGAGTTTAAGCTGCTCGCGACGCTCGCCCGCCATGCCGACGAAGTAGTGACCACCAATACGCTGCTCAAGGAGGCGTGGGGCTCTGCCTTTCGCACCAGGAACGGGTACGTCCGGGTGTACATGCACTCGTTGCGCCGCAAGATCGAGGAGGATCCCACCAGGCCAAAGTACTTGGTAAACGAAAGTGGCCTCGGGTACCGACTGCGGACCTCTAGCGAATCCATCAACAGGTGACGGTCTACGCAATCAGCGCGTCTTGCCCGGCTGGACCGCCGCCCCGGGCTCTGGGCGGTACTGTTTTAGCCGGCGCCACAATGTGGACTTGTCGATGCCGAGAATCGCAGCGGCACTCTGGAGACTTCGCACGCGCGTCATGAGTCGCGAGATGTGCTCCCGATCGAGGTCGCGCAGGGTGACGTCATCGCCTATCCGATAACGACGATGGTCATTCATCGGCATGATCTCTGAGAAAGCGTCGAGATTGAGGGCATCGCCCGGCCAGAGCAAGAGCGCTCGCTCGATGACGTTCTTGACCTCGCGCAGGTTGGCTGGCCAGGGATGCTGGAGTAACGCAGCCGCAGCCTCCTCGGAAAGGGTGGGCGCAGGTCGCCCGAGATCGGTGCTCAACGAAGCGATGAGAGCTCGGGCCAAGGGTAGAATGTCTTCGGGCCTTTCGCGCAGCGGCGGGATTCGGATCTCCAGGACGTTTAGGCGGAAGAAGAGATCCTTTCGAAAGTGGCCTTCGCAGGAGTCCTGGGTCAGGTCACGCTTCGTGGCAGAGATCACCCGTGTCATCTCACCCTGCGTGGCGAGCCCGTCGAGGAGGTGCACGAGCTTCGTTTGAAGAGTCCCGGCGAGATCCCCGACCTCGTCGAGAAAGAGGGTGCCTCCGCTGACCGCGGCCAGCGCTCCGGAAGGCAGCTCCGTCATCAAATGACATGAAAGTGCCAGAAAGGGGCGGTTGCAGTGCCGACTGTTGTCGTGTGCCAGCCGGGCGAGCGCGGTTACCTCAGATCCGATCTCGGCGCGCAGCATGATCGGCGCTTCCGATCGGGCAGCCAACAGGAGCGCGTCCAACGCCCTCTGCATCGAGGCGCTGCTGGTAACGAACTGAATGTCCGACAACCGTTCACACACAACACCCACCTCCGGCGCCGAAATCTCTGAAGTGGCCACTTACCCATAGGTAGTCAGCAAGCGACGTGCCATCAATGTGCGGTCCAAAGGAGTCGGAAATATGCTGCGTACTCGTTCTGCTTTGCCAAGCTGCCCAATCGAACCATGCGCCTTGCAGCTCGAACGGATCCGGCCTTCCGCAACACGCACGATCTGCCTCGAAGAGCGTTGGGCTCGATGCGCGTCAATGCCCCTCAGCGCCGCTGATTTGCGACTCGCAGCTCGGGGAGGTCGTGCCGGTGGTCGAAGTCTTCGGTGTTCGCGCCCGGCTTTTCGGCGTTCTCAACCACCCGTCTGGGGGGCTGGGCGCCGCGAGATTCGAACGACCCTCACCCGCTGCGACGTCGCCTCCAGGACCTCGATGACGGCGTCGACGACCTCGAAACGTGCCCCCTTTTGCGGGATGCGGCCCGCCAGGGCCATGCACAGGCCGGCCATAGTCGAGTACGAGTCGGACTCGGGCAGATCGAAATTGAGATCGCGGTTGGCGTCCCGAACCGGCAGCTCGCCGGCCACGACGGCGCTGCCGTCCGCCGCGCGGCGCAAGAGATCCAGGGGCGCCGCGTGCTCGCTGTAGATCTCGCCGACGAGCTCTTCGATCAGATCCTCCAACGTGACGATCCCGGCGACCGTGCCGTGCTCGTCGACGACGATGGCCATGTGCGATCGGCGCTGTTGCAGCTCCTGCAGCACCTGGGCCGCCGGCGTCATCTCCGGGACGAAGTGGGCCGTGCGGACGAGATCCGCCGGAACGATGAGCTTCCCCTCCCAGGCCAGAGCCAGCACGTCCTTGACGGTCATGTAGCCGACGATGTTGTCCAAGCTCCCCTCGTAGACCGGCATCCGGGCGTGTCCCTCTTCGAGCGCGATGTGGCGAAGCTCGTCGGCCGAGGCGTTCTTGGCCACGGCGACTATGCGCTGCCGAGGCACCATGACCGCCGATACCTTGGTCGCGCCGAACTGGATGGCGCGGGTGGCGATCTCCCCAGCGCGCGGATCGACGGTCCCCGCCCGCGCCGCCTCGCCCACCAGGGCCTGCAGCTCTTCAGGCGAGTGGCGCGCCTCCGTGAACGTGGTCCGATCGCCGAACGGGCGTAACAACACGTTCGAGCTCCGAATGAGAAGCCAGATGAGAGGCCGCGCCACCTTCGCCAGGGCCGCCAGCGGTCGGGCGGCGATCAGCGCGTACCGCTCTGCGTTCTGCAACGCCAGCGACTTCGGGATCAGCTCGCCGAGGACGATCGCCAGGTAGGAGACCCCGGCCACCACCAGCGCCAGTGAGATCCCGTGCGCGTATGTCCCCACGAGCGGAATGTGCGCGATGGGCACGGCCAGCTGCGCGGCCAGCGTCGCGCCTCCGAACGCCGCCGCCGTGGCCCCCACCACCGTCATCCCAATTTGAGTCGTCGCCAGGAAGCGCTCTGGCAACGCACGGAGGGCCGCCGCGGCCCGTGCCGAGCGGCTGCCCCCCTCGATGAGCTCGTTGAGGCGTGTGGGCCGGATCGCGATGAGCGCGATCTCCGCGCCCGCGAAGAAGCCGTTCACGAGAATCAGCGCCACGATGATGAGCAGCTCGAGCAGCACGCACCGCAGTGTATGCGATCGAGGGTCACGAATTCGATCAGCGCCGGTGAAACCGACGGGAGGCGAGAACCTCGAGTCCCCGCATCCGTTTTGATCCGCCGCCTGAGACGCGTCACAATTGGCACCGGATACTCTTGGGCTCGAACACGCCAACTATCTCGCCGCTGAAACTGGTCGCGACCGGCGTCTACCTCCTGGTGTGGCCGGCGCTCCAGCTCTGGTTGTCGGGTGACTGGCGCTGGGTCCAGGGCTGGATCTTTGGGCTCTGGTTGGTGGCCCTGTCCGCTGTGTGCATCGCCTGGCTGTTTCGCCGCGATCCGGCTCTACTCGCCGAGCGCTACCGGAGACCGGGCACCGGCGGCCAGTCACGCGTCGATGCGCGGATCGTCTATGGGCTGGTCCTTGGATTCATCATCTGGATCGTCGTCCCGCCGCTCGATGCGCGCCGGTTCGCCTGGACGCCACCCTTGCCGGCGTGGCTGGAGGCGGGCGGCGGAATGTTGCTGGCTGGGGCTGCATTCTTTCTCTTCCGCGCCTTCACCGACAACACCTTCGCGTCTCCGCTGGTGCGCATCCAGACCGAGCGCAAGCAGGAGGTCGTGTCCACGGGCGTCTACGGCTTCGTGCGCCATCCCATGTACCTCGGCGCCACCTTGATGTTCGTCGGCGGCCCGCTGCTGCTCGGTTCCGCCTGGGGACTGCTGGTCGGCGCCAGCCTGGTGCTCTTGATCATGTTCCGCATCGGCGGCGAGGAGAAGCTGCTCGCGAGCCAGCTCGAGGGGTACCAGGCGTATCGCGAAAAGGTGCGCTATCGCCTGTTCCCCGGCATCTGGTGAGCCCGCGCCCACGCCGCCCGCGACTCCCGCGACCGCGACCGTCAGCCAGGGAGCTCGCGGATCTTAGAGCAACGTACCCTTCAAGAGCAGGGCCGCCACGCTGAAGTAGATCATCAGGCCGCTCACGTCGACCAGCGTTGCCACGAAAGGCGCCGACGCGCTGGCGGGATCGAGGCCGAGCCTCCGTAGGATGAAGGGAAGCATCGATCCGGCGATCGAGCCCCACAACACCACCCCGACCAGGCTGGTCGCGACGGTCGCGGCCACGCCGAGGTAGTGCGCGCCGTAGGTGTGGAAGATGCTCTCCCAAACTACGATCCGGATGAACCCGATCGCGGCCAGCACCAGGCCCAGGCCGAGCCCGGTCGAGAACTCCCGACGGATCACCCGCCACCAGTCACGCAGGCGGACCTGACCCAAGGCCATGGCCCGAATGACCAGGGTGGTGGCCTGTGATCCGGAGTTGCCGCCGCTCGAGATGATGAGGGGGACGAACAGCGCCAGCACCACTGCGCGCGCGATTTCCTTCTCGAAATGGCCCATTGCGCTGGCGGTCAGCATTTCGCCCAGGAACAACGCGCTCAACCAGCCGACCCGCTTCTCGATCATGCGGCGCGTAGCGATTTGCAGGAACGGCCCGTCCAGAGCCGCGGCGCCGCCGACCCCGCCGACCTTTTGCATGTCCTCGGTCGCCATCTCCTGAACCACGTCGACCACGTCGTCGACGGTCACGATCCCTTTCATCCGACCTTGCGCGTCGACCACCGGGAGCGCGGCCAAGTGGTTGTGGATGAACTGGCGGCTCACGGCCTCCTGATTCATTTGCTCGGGGATGGTGATGGGGTTGGTCCGCATCACGTCGCGCACGCGGGTCCCCGAGGGCGCAGTGAAGAGCTGCCGGTACGAGACCACACCCAACAGCCGTTGCTCCGCGTCCAAGACATAGGCGTAGTAGACGGTCCGCGCACGCTCCTGCATGTGTCTGCGTAGGTAAGCGATGGCTTCATCGACGGTCACGTCGGGCCGAACGCGCAGGTAGCGCGGATTCATCAGCCCGCCGGCGTTGTCTTCGTCGTAGGCGAGAAGGGCGGTGACCTCGCGGCGTGTCGATTCGTCCAGCAGCGCCAGCAAGCCGGCGCGATTGCCGACGGCGCCACTTGGACCAGATCGGCCGCGTCATCCCGGCGGCAGCAGGTGTATCCAAGCCCGCTGCTCCGCCCCGGGAAGGCGCCGAATCACCTCCTCCTGATCTCGCGCATCGAGGCCGGCGAAGAAGCTCTGGGCCTCGTCTTGCGGGAGGAGCGCAAAGGCGGCGAGACGGTCGGCATGGGTCAAGAGCGGCCACACGGCGCGGATTTCCGTCAGCGAAAGAGCTCCCCTCTCGGGACTGGCTGGTGCGTCGGCCATCGACAGTCGAGCCTCACCTTACAGTGATGGGGACGCTCTGCGCCATTGCCACGAACATCGCAATCGGTCCGTTTCCGGCGTTTTAACGGCCTCTTAACGTTCCTTGCGGCGTCTCTTTGCCGTGCCGGAATTTCCGACAGGGCGCCGGAGCGCTCAAGGCATCACGATGACCTGAACGTCATTTTCCCGGCGCAGTACCCGCACGGCCACATCGTTGCCCTCCCGATACACCGAGAGGTCGAGGCGTGCGCCGCCCACATCCAGGTCGTGAATTCGAATCTCCTCGAGCTCCACGGGTACCTGAGGGCGCGTCAGCACGACACGACGGCCGATACCGTCGACCTCGAGGCCGAGGCAGGCCTGAAGCAGCAACAACACCGAACCGGCAGCCCATGCTTGGGGCGCACAGGCGACGGGATGGCGGACGGGGCCTTCACCGGACACACGCGGGAATCCGCAAAAGAGCTCAGGCATGCGATGCAGGTCAAAGGACAAGCCGGCGGAAAGGAGACCGGAGAAGATCCCAAGCGCTGCCTCTGTGTGTCCATATCGAGCGAGGCCAAGGGCGATCAGTGCCGTGTCGTGCGGCCAAACGGCACCGGTGTGGTAGCCCATGGGGTTGTAACGCACCTCGTTCGCTGCCAGCGTGCGGACACCCCATCCCGAGAACGACTCGGGCGACAAGAGTGTTCGGGCGATCCGCGTCGCACGCCGAGGGAGAGCGATTCCGCTGAATAGGCATTGTCCCGCGTTCGACGTACGGACCCGACAGGCCTTCTTGTCGCCGTCGAGCGCGAGCGCATAGGTTCCGAGCTCCTCGCACCAGAAGGCCTCGTCGAACCGCGCTCGCAACAGCTCCGCGCGACCTTCGAGGTCCTGCGCGAGCTCGGATCGCCCCAGCGCCCTGGCGATCAGGGCCGCCGAGCGCCAGGCCGCGTACACGTAGCCCTGGACTTCCGCCAGCGCGATCGGGCCTTTCGCGGGCGAGCCGTCGGCGTGAACGATCGCATCGTCAGAGTCTTTCCATCCCTGATGGAGGAGCCCATCGGACGCGCGACGCTGGTACTCCACGAAACGATCGGCGTCTCGGTCGCCGAACCGATGAATCCAGTCCAGGGCTGCCTTCAGGTGCGGCCATAGAGCGCGCGCCAGCTCGATGTCGTTGGTGCGACGGAAATACTCTCCCGCGAGCATGATGAAAAGAGGCGTGGCGTCGACGGCGCCGTAGTAACGACGAAATGGCATCTCCCCTGTTCGCGCCATCTCGCCAGAACGGGTCTCGTGGAGGATCTTGCCCGGCTCTGCGTCCTCTTCGGGAACGAGCTCCGTCGCCTGGGTCGAGGCGAGGTAACAGAGGACGCCTTTGGCGAGCTGCGGGCGCGCCCACAGGCACTCGAAGGCCGTGAGGATCGCGGCTCGCCGAGCAGCCTCATCGCTTGTGTGGAGCCGCGCGATGCTCTAGCGGACGCGACCTGCGCCGGCGCTGAACATCACCAGTTGGCCAGTGCCAGCAGCGACGCGACCGAGGCTGCTCTGGCCATGAGCTACGGCGTCCGCGACCTGCCCTCCAGCGGACCGGAGATATCTGCGCGCCAGAGCGATCACCAGGGCCAAGCCGAGCCCTGGTAGAGAAACGGCGACCAGCAGTGATGTCAACAACGCGAGAGAGCTCATCGGTTACCTCAGTGAGCTGGGGGCTCGCTCTGAGGAAGAGCATCAGTCGTGCCATTCTCGTCGCACAGCGCGCAGCTCCGTCGGTGGTCCGCGCGGCGCGTTCCGCAGTGTTCTAGCTCGCGGCGCCCTGCTATCTGCAAGCAGATGGATCTGGTCGCTCACGACCTCGGCCGCGGGCAGGCGTCAGCTCGGGATGAGCGACGCGCCGCTCTTGGAGTCCTACTGCGATGAGTTAAGGCCCGAGCGGCGGCTCGGCCGTTTTGTTCATTGGCACTGAGCTTGCTTACCTACATCGCTAGAGGTAGCGGCAAATGCTCACGTCGGCGACAGCCAAACGCTCCAACGGTGTTCTGCGCTCGTTCCCGGCTGAGGCCGGTATTGCTCCGCCGGCGCCACATCGTTGGCGGTCGCGCCTGATTCCTGTTCTCGCCGTGCTTGCGGTCGTGCTCTTCGGCCTCTTCATCGCGATCACGCAGAGCCGCAAGCAGGAGACCGTCCGGGATCTGCCTCCGCCGGCGCGGGCGCAAATTTTTCGCCAAAGCCTGACCGAAGTGCGCTCGATCTGCCTCGAGAGTTACGCCGCGCGAGGGGCGCTGCATGACCATTGTATCGAGGAGGCGCAGTTCGTGTTGCTTTTCCCCGAGTGCGATCCAGGGTGCCGAGCGACCGCCAGCGCCGTGCTCCCGCACGCACACCGGTAGGGTGGAAAGTGACCGCATCAGCGGCTTTCAACCAACCTGCCGTTCACCATCGAGAGCTCGCTTGAGCGAGGCGCCTTTGAACTGCAGTGGCGCGAGGAAGGAAGGAACTCATCACATGAACGCAGGGCCCGTCATACTCATCGTCGAAGACGATAAGGCAATGATCCGCGTACTCACGACCAGCCTCGAGGCAGAAGGGGATCGCGTCCTCGATGCCAGCACCGGCCAGCGTGCGATCGAAGAAGTACGGACCCGTAATCCTGATCTCGTACTTCTGGACCTGGGGCTGCCAGACGGGGACGGCGTCTCGTTGGTACCGAAAATAAGGGCCAATACGACCAGCCCGATCATCGTCGTGTCAGCACGGGACCAGGAAGCTGACAAGGTCAAGGCGCTCGACGCCGGGGCCAACGATTACCTCACCAAGCCGTTTTCGATCCCAGAGTTGCTCGCCCGAATCCGCGTCGGGGTGCGTAGCCGCACTCACGTGGGGAACACCGGCCAGACCGCCGTTTGCTTCGGGGACTACCGGCTCGATTTAGAGAGCCGACGGCTGACAAAAGGCAAACGCCCGATCCGGATTTCGCACACGGAGTTCAACCTGATCGCGACGCTCGCCCGCCACGCCGACGAAGTCGTCACGACGAAAGCCCTTCTGAAGGAGGTGTGGGGCTCAGCGTATCAGACACATCCCGGCTACGTGCGGGTCTACATGCACGCGCTCCGGCACAAGATTGAGGACGACCCCACCCGCCCGAAGTACCTCCTCCATGAAGTTGGCCTGGGATATCGGCTTCGCACTTCGGCATCCCGCTGCGCGTCCGGTGATGGTCGACGCCCACGCGATGCCAACGCTGCGTAGAAGGAGAGCAGAATAGCGTTCGAGCTGCCGAACCCGTCGAACTTCGGCACTCCCCATTCTAAAATATAGCGTCGTTAAGATGTAGAACGTCTCCTCGCTGACGCCCATCTTGCGGCACACCTCGGCGCACACGGAGGACCCCCATGCACCTCACCTCGACCGCGTTTGCAGCGAACGCCGAGATCCCTACCGCCTACACCTGCGAGGTCCACGGCGGGGCGGAAGACGTTGGCCATGAGACGCACGCCATCCCGCATGCGAACCTCAACGTCCTGGTTGAAGATCACGTCCCTTTCAATTCGAATCGACTTCATCGAATCGGTCTCAAGGCTAAGGCGTGGCGAGGTGAGCGGTCATGTCGAACCTCTGTCACGAGAACGGCGTCGGCGGAGAGATGACGGAAGCTGGGCCGACGCATTTCCGGGACCGCGCCGTCGAGGACATCCTACTTGGTGTCGGCCATGAGCTGTTTTACCGCGACAATAGAAATGAAAAAAAGATCCCTGGGCCTGTCGATCCACGGGGGCTACGTTCGTCGTCCCTATAGGAGACACAAAAGGAGAACGACGATGCGATTCATGATGCTCATGATCCCCCACGGACACGAAAAAGCGGCGCCCGGCGCCATGCCGGACCCCAAGATGGTCGCCGAGATGATGAAGTACAACGCGTCCCTGAAAGCCGCCGGGGTGCTGCTGTCGCTCGATGGGTTGCATCCGCCGTCGATGGGAGCCCGGGTCTCCTTCTCGGGGGGCAAGGCCAGCGTCACCGACGGGCCGTTCAGCGAAGCCAAGGAAGTGTTGGGCGGCTACTGGATGATCGCCGTCAAGTTCAAGGAAGAGGCGACCGAATGGGCGCGCCGCTGTCCGGCGGGCGATGGCAACGTGATCGCCCGCTATGGTTCGAGGGCTTCCCGTGATCGTTCGGACTGCGGCGGACGCCCCTAAACTAAAGAGGACGACGCCGGCACGCTCCATGCGGCGGTAGAGAGCCTGGCGCGAGACGCCCACCCTACTCGCCTAACAGAACCGCGCGGCCCGCCAAGCGCGGGCTTCCTTTGAGTGCCTGCCGGCCGAGGGTTGCTACTCAGGTTGCTGCCGCGGCTCGAACGGGTCCCAGGTGACCCCCGGGACCCGTCCCCTCGGTCGCGACTCAGTCGTCGAAGCTGAACATGTCGAACAGATCCCCGATTGCAGGAACGTTGGTCGGGATGTAGGGGTTCCTCCCGGCCTTAGGATTCGGAAGGTTGTCACGGCTCCGCGCGGTGAGCGGCGAAAGGCGCCAGTTTCGCTCGATGAACTTCAGGACCGACGCGTGATCGGTGTAGCTGTGGGAGATCTTGCCCCCCCGCGCGTGCGGCGAAACGACGACGAACGGGATCCGCGGGCCATCACCGAAGAAGTCGAGCGGAAGGAAGTTTCCGGAGTCCCAGTAGCCGCCATCTTCGTCCCAGGCGATGAAGAGGGCCGTCTCCTCGAAGAGCTCGGGGCGCTCCTTGAGCTCGCGGTGGATCCGGTCGACGAGCGCCTCGAAGATGTTGAGCTTCGAGGTCGCCGGGTGACCGTCGCCGAAGCTGTCAGGCTTGACGTACGAGACGGCGGGCAGCTTGCCCGACTCGAGAGCGTCGAAAAAGTCCGTCGCGTCCTTGATGTGCTCCTGGCGCTGGGTCGGGTTCCCCATGATCGACTTCGCGTACCCGAAAGGATTGCAGATGTCGCAGTAGTAGTCGCCGCCGGTTCCGATCATTTCGTCGATCGGGTCGGTCGAACCGTTGGCGAAGCGGACCGCCGCGTTGTAGCCGCCGCCGTAGTACGCCCAGCTGATTTTCTTCTCGTTCAGGGCATCGCCGATCGTTCGGATCCCGGAGGGGGGGACCAGCGACCCGGCCGTGATGCCCGCGTCGTCGATCTGTCCGTTGGCCTTGAAGCCCGGCCTCGCGTTGTTGATCTGAAAGAACTTGCCGGGTTCGCAGCGGATCGGCGCCTGGTCGGGGCGCCAGGGGAGCGTGGCGAGATAGCTGTTGATTGTCGCGGCCCAGGGGGCGCTGTCGTCGCAGGCAGTCCAGGCCTTGTCCTTCGTGAAGCCGATGCTGGTGGCGCTGCTCGGCGTCGGATCGACCACGACACTCGCCGGGGGCTGCGAGACCGTGACCCCCGCTGCGTTGACGTAGGGCTGCCAGAACATCACGTCACCGGTGCCGAGCATCATGTGCTGCACGAAGGTGCCGCCCATGACCGGCTGATGGTAGTTGTCGCTCATCGTGTACTCGTCCGCCAGGCGCTTGAGGATCGGCGCGTCGCCTCGCTCGACGTTGTAGAAGCCCATGGCGTTGCTGCCCGAGCCGTCTGCCCGCGCGATGCCGACGTAGGGAAGGAGATCGTTCAAGCAGCCGCTGGGATTGTCCCGCGTGACGTTCTCCACGCTGCAGTCGGACTGCTGCCACATGTGATAAAAGCGGTGGACCATGTCGCCCGTGTAGCTGTCGTAGGGCAGCTTGGCGCCCTCGAGCGGGAACACGCTGTTGTTCAGCGACAAGAAGTTCGCGACGCGCATGTCGGTTTCGTCACATCCCTCCGGGGGGTAAACCGGCCAGGTGTTCGTCGACGAAACATTGCAAATCGTCTGGCCCGTACCGCCGGTCGTGAGGAGCCGCAACGCATCGAAGGGAAGGCTCGGCGAAACCGTATGAAGCTGCGCCAGCGAAAAGGTCGCGGGGTCGAACGGCGCGAGCGAGTCCCCGGGATCCTGCGCGATCTGAGGCAGCGTCACCCCAATTGCGGGGAGGTAGCTCGTATTGGGGGGTGGTAGCGTGGCATACGGGCTCTTGTTGGAAGCCGGCTGGTGGATGAAATACTGCGACGGGATCGTGTTCAGCGCAGCCTGCGCTGCGAGGCCCGCCCTGGGGCCCAGCGAGCCGTCTTCGCGGACGATCCCCTTGGAGCGCAAGTTCGAGATGAACTGCCCTGGCCGGGGTTCGTACGTGCCGTAGACGTTGTCGAAGGACCGGTTCTC
>Ga0080027_10000099_pt1 | contig 36548 bp, 42 predicted proteins | sample OrgsoiDNA2013046_FD_70962 | JGI IMG/M metagenome (GOLD analysis project Ga0080027, IMG submission 70962) | Permafrost soil microbial communities from the Arctic, to analyse light accelerated degradation of dissolved organic matter (DOM) -... | ecosystem: Environmental > Terrestrial > Soil >... | reverse complement strand
CGCGGTCGCGCTCAGCGCCTGCTTCGGGCTGACTCCCACCGCGGTTCGGCGCCACCTCGACGCGCTGATTGCCGCCGGCCGGGTCAGTGCGGTCGCTGAGCGCAAGGTCAGCGGCCAACTGCGCGGTCGCGGGCGCCCGGCGCGGGTCTTTGCCTTGACCGACGAGGGTCATTCCTCGTTCGGCCACGCCTATGACGACATCGCTGTTGCCGCGCTCAACTACCTGAAGGCCACCGGCGGCGAGACGGCCGTCACCGCGTTCGCGCGGGAGCGCCTCGAGGCTCTCGAAGCGCGCTACGCGGCCACGCTTGTCGATGTCCCCGCTGATCGGCGTCCGGCCGGGTTGGCTGAAGCGCTCACCGCCGATGGCTACGCCGCGTCGTCGCAACACGCGGGCACCGGTGTGCAGGTCTGCCAGCACCATTGCCCGGTGGCCCACGTCGCCGCCGATTTCCCGCAGCTCTGCGAAGCCGAGACCGAGATGTTCGGGCGACTGCTCGGCACTCACGTGCAGCGGCTCGCCACCATCGCGCACGGCGATGGCATATGCACGACGCACATCCCGCTAGTTCGGTCAGCCCAGGAGCCCAAAGCTCACCCGATTTCCCGCCCGACGACGTCCGGAGAGGTCCTCGCATGACGACAATCGAGCACCCAGAGCTCGACCAGCTCGGCCGGTACAAGTTCGGCTGGTCCGACTCCGACGTGGCTGGCGCAGCGGCTAAGCGCGGGCTCAACGAGGACGTCGTGCGCGACATCTCCGCCAAGAAGAACGAGCCGGCCTGGATGCTTGAGCAGCGGCTCAAGGGGCTGCGCATCTTCGAGAAGAAGCCGATGCCGCTCTGGGGTGCCGACCTGTCCGGGATCGACTTCGACAACATCAAGTACTTCGTGCGCTCCACCGAGAAGCAGGCCGACAGCTGGGACGATCTGCCGGCCGACATCCGCAACACCTACGACCGGCTCGGCATCCCGGAGGCCGAGAAGCAAAGGCTCATATCGGGCGTAGCAGCCCAATATGAGTCAGAGGTTGTTTACCATAAGATTCGGGAAGATTTGGAACAGCAGGGCGTATTGTTTCTCGACACCGACAGCGGGCTGCGGGAGCACGAGGACCTGTTTCGCGAGTACTTCGGATCGGTGATTCCGGCCGGCGACAACAAGTTCTCCGCGCTCAACACCGCCGTGTGGTCGGGTGGCTCGTTCATCTATGTGCCGCCGGGCATCCACGTTGAGATCCCGCTACAGGCCTATTTCCGCATCAACACCGAGAACATGGGCCAATTCGAGCGCACCTTGATCGTGGTCGACGAGGGTTCCTACATCCACTACGTCGAGGGCTGTACCGCGCCCGTCTATTCGAGTGACTCGCTGCACAGCGCGGTCGTCGAGATCATCGTGAAGAAGAACGCGCGCTGCCGTTACACGACCATTCAGAACTGGTCGAACAACGTCTACAACCTGGTCACCAAGCGCGCGGTTGCGCAGGCCGGCGCCACCATGGAGTGGATCGACGGCAACATCGGCTCGAAGGTCACCATGAAGTACCCGGCGGTGTGGTTGGTCGGCGAGTACGCCAAGGGCGAGACGCTGTCGGTGGCGTTCGCGGGTGAAGGTCAGCACCAGGACGCCGGCTCGAAGATGGTGCACGCGGCACCGCACACGTCGTCGACGATAATCTCCAAGTCGGTGGCCCGGGGTGGCGGCCGCACGAGTTATCGCGGTCTCGTGCAGATCATGGACGGCGCCTACGGCTCGAAGTCGACAGTGAAGTGCGATGCACTACTCATCGACGCGATCAGCCGCTCCGACACCTACCCCTACGTCGACGTGCGTGAAGACGACGTCTCGATGGGTCACGAGGCGACCGTGTCGAAGATCAGCGAAGACCAGCTCTTCTACCTGATGAGTCGCGGCATGACCGAAGACGAGGCCATGGCGATGATCGTGCGCGGCTTCGTCGAACCCATCGCGCGCGAACTCCCGATGGAGTACGCCCTCGAACTGAACCGGCTGATCGAGCTTCAGATGGAAGGGTCTGTGGGCTGACCGATGGCCGATCTGACCACGACTGCTGACGATCTCGAACTCGGCGAACTGCAACGCGCCGGCACCGAGATGACCGACGCGCCTGCGGCCCCCGAAGGCCACACGCATGGGCGCGGCGGTGAAGGCGGCCGTCATCTCGACCGCACGTTCTCGCGCGATCCGCAGGCATTTGCCGAGCCGAACAGCCGCCAGGAGATCTGGCGGTTCGCGGCGCTCCCGCGGCTGCGCGCGCTGTTTGCGGCACCCGACGCCGATGGTCCGCTGGCGTTCTCGTGGGCGACAGGCGCACCTGTCGAAGTCGTGCCGATGACCGACGCACGCGTTGGCTCGGTGCACACGCCATTCGACCGGCTCTCGGCGATTGCGATGTCCAAGGCCACCGAGGCCGTCGTCGTCAGTGTTGCCGGTGAGCTTGCCGAACCGGTGATCGTCAGCGCTAAGGGCGCCGGTGGCGTTGCATACGGGCACGTTGTGGTTGATGTCGCCCCGCATGCTGTTGGCACCGTGGTTCTCGACCACGTCGGCAACGCCCAATACGCTGCGAATGTCGAGATCAAGGTCGGCGACGGTGCCTCCGTCACTGTCGTGAGCATCCAAGACTGGGACGACGACACCGTGCACGCGTGTGCACAGACCGCGCTCGTTGGTCGTGACGCGAAGCTGCGCCACATCAACATCAGCTTTGGTGGCAGCGCTGTTCGGGTGACACCTGTCGTGCGGTTCGCTGGTCCGGGCGGTGACGTCGAGTTGCTCGGCTTGTTCTTTGCCGACGCCGGCCAGCACATCGACAACCGACTGCTCGTCGATCACGACATGCCGCACTGCAAGAGTCGGGTCAACTACCGCGGTGCCCTACAGGGTGCCGGTGCCCGCTCGGTGTGGACGGGCGACGTCATCATCCGCGCAACCGGCATCGGCACCGACACCTACGAGGTCAATCGCAACCTGTTGCTCACCGATGGCGCGCGCGCGGACTCGGTGCCGAACCTTGAGATCCTCACCGGCGAGGTGGTCGGCGCAGGGCACGCGAGCGCCACCGGTCGCTTCGACGACGAGCAGCTCTTTTACCTCCAGGCACGGGGAATTCCGGCGGATCAAGCTCGCCGTCTGATCGTGCGCGGGTTCTTCGCCGACGTCATCGAGCGCATTCAGGTGCCTGACCTCGTCGAGCGGCTGCTCGCGACCGTCGACCGCGAGCTCGAACAGGCGATGGCATGAGCGGCTTCGTGCGCGTCTGCGCAGTTGCCGACGTGCGGCGTGGGGGACTGCATCGGGTCGAGGTCGATGGCGAGCCGGTGGTGGTCGTGCATGCCGGCGACGAGTTCTTCGCGCTCTCCGATGTGTGCTCCCACGATGAGGTCGCGTTGTCCGACGGCGACCTCGACGGCACCACGCTCGAGTGCTGGCTACACGGAGCTCGATTCGACGTCCGCACCGGCCGGCCGCTGTGTCCGCCGGCGACGAAGCCGGTACCCGTCTACGGCGTCCAACTCGTTGGCGATGCGGTACACATCAGCACGCTTCCTTCGTCAGTATCCGCAACGAGCCAGGAGTACGTCCGATGAGCGCCCTTGTAATCCGCGACCTGCACGTCGTCGTCAACGCGGCCGAGGGGGAGGAGCCACGCGAAATTCTGCGCGGCGTCGACCTCACCGTCAACGCGGGCGAGACCCACGCGATCATGGGTCCCAACGGCTCGGGCAAGTCGACGCTTGCGTATTCGATCGCCGGCCACCCAAAGTACACGATCACGAAGGGCACCGTCACGCTCGACGGCCATGACGTGCTGGCGATGAAGGTCGACGAGCGCGCCCGCGCCGGGCTCTTCCTTGCCATGCAGTACCCCGTCGAGGTTGCCGGCGTGTCGGTCTCGAACTTCCTTCGCACGGCCGCGACTGCCGTTCGTGGCGAGGCGCCCAAGGTGCGTACCTGGGTCGGTGAGGTGAAGGGCGCGATGACCAAACTCCAGATGGACCCGGCCTTCGCCGAGCGCAACGTGAACGAAGGTTTCTCCGGTGGCGAGAAGAAGCGGCACGAGATTCTGCAGCTTGAGCTTCTCAACCCCAAGTTCGCGATCCTTGACGAGACCGACTCCGGCCTCGACGTCGACGCGTTGCGCGTGGTCTCCGAAGGCGTGAACAGGTTCCGAGCCCAGCCTGATCGCGGTGTGTTGCTCATCACCCACTACACCCGCATCTTGCGCTACATCGAGCCCGACTTCGTGCACGTGTTCGTCGACGGCCGCATCGTCGAAGAGGGCGGCCGCGAGTTGGCTGACCGGCTTGAGGCTGAAGGCTACGAGCGCTACGCGAAAATCGCGTGAGGAGGCGCAGTCGATGACCCTTACCGATCTTGGCGTTGCCACCTACGACGTCGAGTCGTTGCGCAAGGATTTTCCCATCCTCGACCGACGCGTGCATGACGGAATGCCGCTGATCTATCTCGACAGCGCAAACACGTCGCAGAAGCCCCGCGCTGTTATCGACTCGTTGGTCGAGTTCTACGAACGGCACAACTCCAACATCCACCGTGCGACGCATGTGCTCGGTGAAGAGGCGACCGAGGCCTATGAAGGCGCCCGCATGAAGGTCGCCGCCTTTATCGGCGCCCCAAGCGCCGACGAGATCATCTTCACCAAGAACTCGTCCGAGGGCTTGAACCTCGTCGCGAACCTGCTGGCGTGGGGCCCGCGCGCTCTGAAGCCCGGCGACGAAGTCGTCATCACCGAGATGGAGCACCACTCCAACATCGTGCCGTGGCAGTTGCTGTGTGAGCGCACCGGTGCAACATTGCGGTGGTTTGGTGTCACCGACGAGGGCCGTCTCGATCTTTCGACAATCGACGAACTCATCAACGAGCGCACCAAAGTCGTGTCGTTCGTTCATGTGTCGAACGTGCTCGGCACCCTGAACCCGGTGGCGCTTATCGCCGCGCGCGCACACACCGTAGGCGCCCTTGTGGTGCTCGACGCGTCACAATCCGTGCCGCAGTTGCCCGTCGACGTCCAGGCACTCGGCGTTGATTTCCTTGCGTTTACTGGGCACAAGATGTGCGGCCCGACCGGCATCGGTGTGTTGTGGGGTCGTCGCGAGTTGCTTGAGGCGCTGCCGCCGTTTCTCGGCGGTGGCGAGATGATCGAGACCGTCACCATGCAGGCCTCGACCTACGCCGGCTTGCCGCACAAGTACGAGGCCGGCACGCCGCCGATCGCCGAAGCCGTGGCGCTCGGCGCGGCGGTCGACTACCTCAACGCGATTGGCATGCCCGCCGTCGCAGCACATGAACGGCAGATCACCGCCTACGCTCTCGAGGCCCTGAAGGGCGTGCCGGACCTTCGAATACTCGGCCCAACCGAGCCGGTCGACCGTGGCGGCGCGATTTCCTTCACGCTGGGAAAGGTGCACCCGCACGACGTCGCGCAGATTCTCGACGGTCATGGCATTGCCGTACGAGCCGGGCATCATTGCGGCCGGCCGATTCATCAGCGGTTCGGCGTCAGCGCGTCGACGCGGGCGTCGTTCTACCTCTACACCACGCCGTCCGAGATCGATGCCCTCGTCACCGGCCTTGACGCGGCGAAGAGGTTGTTCGGCTGATGCAACTCGAATCGATGTATCAGGAGATCATCCTCGATCATTACCGCGCGCCGCATCACAAGGGCTTGCGCGAGCCGTACGACGTCGAGGTGCACCACGTGAATCCCACCTGCGGCGACGAAATCACCTTGCGCGTCAAGCTCGACGGCACCATGGTGACGGACGTGTCGTACGACAGTGCCGGGTGCTCGATCAGTCAGGCGAGCGCGTCGGTTCTTACCGATCTAGTCATCGGCCGCGACATTGACGCCGGTCTACTCGCCCATCGCGAGTTCGTGGCGCTGATGCAGAGCCGGGGCGAGATTGTCCCCGACGAAGAGATTCTCGAGGACGCCGTTGCCTTCACAGGAGTCTCGAAATACCCCGCGCGGGTGAAGTGCGCACTGTTGTCATGGATGGCCTGGAAAGACGCCACCGCACAAGCGCGCGGGATGACCCTTGACCAGGCGGCCGGGAGTTCCCCGGCGGCCGTCACAATCCCGGAAGGCAGCTCCGAATGACCACGAGTGTGGACGATGTCAAAGAAGCCCTGTACGACGTGGTCGATCCCGAGCTCGGCATCAACGTCGTCGACCTCGGGCTCATTTACGGCCTCGCCCTCGACGATGACGGCATCGTGACAATCGACATGACGTTGACCTCTGCTGCCTGCCCGTTGACCGATGTCATTGAAGACCAGACCCGCAGTGCCCTCGACGGTCTGGTGAAAGACTTCAAGATCAACTGGGTCTGGATGCCCCCGTGGGGTCCCGACAAGATCACCGACGACGGCCGCGAGCAGCTACGCGCGATTGGCTTCAACGTCTGAGGTCGCGAAGCACGGTCAGCACGGTTATGTCTCCAGAGCGCTCGCGGAAAGGTCCTTCGTGATTACCGCCACCGACGTCGAGATTCGCGTCGGCTCCCGGGTACTGCTCGACGCCGTCACGTTCCGGATCGCGCCGGGTGACCGGATCGGTCTAGTTGGTCGCAACGGCGCAGGCAAGACCACCCTCACGAAGGTGCTCGCTGGCGAAGCGATTGCCGCAGGCGGTGCCGTCACGACGACGGGCGAGGTCGGCTACCTGCCGCAAGACCCACGCACCGGCGACCTTGAGACGCTGGCCCGCGACCGTATTCTGTCGGCGCGAGGTCTGGACGTTGTCGTGCGCGACATGCGGGCAGCCGAAACCAGCATGGGCAGCGACGACGACGGCATCCGCGACGCTGCGGTGCGTCGCTACAGCCGAATCGAAGACCACTTCCACGTGCTCGGTGGCTATTCGGCCGAATCTGAGGCTGCCTCGATCGCGGCCAGCCTTGGGCTGCCCGACCGAGTGCTGGGCCAGCCGCTCGGCACGCTGTCAGGAGGGCAGCGCCGCCGCATCGAGCTGGCGCGCATTCTGTTCTCTGGCGCCGAGACGCTGCTCCTCGACGAACCGACGAACCACCTCGATGCCGACTCCATTGCGTGGCTTCGGGAGTATCTGCGTTCGCACAAGGGCGGTCTCGTCCTCATCAGCCACGACGTCAGCCTGCTCGAGGTGACGGTCAACCGGGTGCTGCATCTCGACGCCACCAGAGGCGTGCTCGACATCTATAACGTCGGCTGGAAGATCTATCTCGAGCAACGCGAAGCCGACGAGCGACGACGTAAGCGTGAACGCGCCAACGCCGAACGCAAAGCCACGACGTTGCAGGCCCAAGCCGACCGCATGCGGTACAAGGCCACCAAAGCCACGGCCGCACAGAACATGGAGAAGCGGGCGCACAAGCTGCTTGCCGGCCTCGAAGAAGTTCGCAAGCACGACCGGGTGGCGAAGCTGCGATTCCCCGAACCCGCGCCGTGCGGCAAGGTGCCGTTGACCGCAACCGGTCTCTCAAAGTCGTACGGATCACTCGAGGTCTTCACCGATGTCGACCTCGCCATCGACAGAGGCAGCCGGGTGGTGATCCTCGGCTTGAACGGTGCGGGCAAGACCACGTTGCTGCGGACCTTGGCCGGCGTCGAGCAGCCCGACACCGGCGAGGTGCTGCCAGGTCACGGACTCAAGCTCGGCTACTACGCCCAGGAGCACGAGACACTCGACCCCGACGCGACGGTCCTCGAGACGATGCGCTCATCGTCACCAGACCTGGCGGACGTCGAGTTGCGGCGGGTGCTGGGCAGCTTCCTGTTCTCCGGCGACACGGTCGAGCAGCCCACCCGCACGTTGTCGGGCGGGGAGAAGACCCGGCTCGCGCTTGCTCGCCTGGTGGTCTCGAGCGCGAACGTACTGTTGCTGGACGAGCCGACGAACAACCTCGACCCGGCTAGCCGTGAGGAGGTCCTTGGGGCGCTCCGCGGGTATCGCGGCGCCATCGTGCTCGTTACCCACGACGAGGGCGCGGTTGAGGCGCTGTCCCCAGAACGGGTCCTGCTGTTGCCCGACGGTGTCGAAGACATCTGGAGCGACGAGTTGGCCGATTTGGTGTCGCTAGCCTGACCAGGGGTAGCCCTAAGGCGAAGATCATTCGATTCAGAGAGGGAGAAACCGTGGCTGACACTCTCAAGAAGGGGAGCAGGGTCGCAGGTGGCGAGCGAGACCGGCTGGCCGCTGATCTCCGCAAAAAGTACGACGGCGGTGCCAGCATCCGCGCCCTTGCCGACGCGACCGGCCGCTCGTATGGCTTCGTGCATCGGATTCTGACCGAGTCCGGGGCGACCTTGCGCGGCCGCGGCGGTGCCACCAGGGGCAAGGCGAAGGCCCGCTAACCCGGTCTAGGGTCGCGGGTGTGGCTCTCGACGAGATCGTGACCGTCCGGTTGGCGGTCGGCAGCGCAGGCACGTTGTGGGACGCCGTGGCGGCGGTCGGACGCCGCCTGACCGGAGCTGTTCGGGTGGTCGTGTTTCGCGGTGAAGGCCCCGATTTCTTCGACGAGACTGGGTCGATGGCGGCGTCCGCGAGTCACCGTGCCGGGCCGCCGGCCCCCGGGGCGGTCTCCTGGCTTCGGCGGCCTGATCTCGTCACGGTCGCCGTCATCGCAGGGCGGGCGACCGGCGCCGGCCTCGACGTTGCTCTTGCGTGCGACATCCGGGTCGCGGCGGATGACGCGGAGCTGGCCGTGCCAACCGGGGCGGATCCCGGGTTCGGGCTCGACCTTCCGACGGTTGCCGTGCTCCGTGAGGTGGTCGGCGCCGCGCGCGCCCTCGAGATCGCGCTCACCGGGCGCCGAATTTCCGGGCGCGAGGCGGCCGCGATCGGCCTGGTGAGTCTGGCGGTGCCGGGCGATCGGCTCGACAGCGTCGTCGATGAGCTAGTCGCAGCGGTCCTTCGCCGACCACGTGCGGTGGCCACACAGGCAAAGGCGTTGCTGGCGGCGTCCGACGCCGATCACCGCTCGCGGACCGACGATTTTGTTGCAGCCGTCCAGCTCGCAGCGGGCGAAAACTGACGCCGGGAAGCCTAGACACTGCAGCCGCGTTGCGATCAGGGGAGAATGACAGCAACGGACTTCGCAACAGAGCGGACGGTATGGAACAGGTCAGCGTTCGGCAACCGGTGATGCCGCGATGAGTATGGGTCAGGGCATGAGCGCCTGGCATGCGATGCGCAGCTTCGGGCAGGACTCGTCGGTTACCAAGAAGAAGCTCGCCCCCGGAACCGTGAAGCGGATTATCAAATTCGCGGCGCCCTACAAAGCATGGATCATCGTCCTGCTCGTTCTGTTGGTGATTGATGCGGCCCTCGGTACCGTCACACCATTGCTAATCCGCGAGATCCTGAACCAGGGCATCGGTAGCACAGGGCACGCCGCGCGCCCGCATTTGGTCATCGGCGTTGCGATCGTCATCGCCCTGATCGCGATTGTCGACGCTGGGCTCGGGCTGATCGAGCGGTATTACTCGTCGCGTATCGGCGAGGGTCTCATCTTCGACATGCGGGCAAAGATCTTCGGGCACATTCAGCGGATGCCGATCGCATTCTTCACCCGCACGCAGACTGGTGCGCTGATCAGCAGGTTGAACAATGACGTCCTCGGCGCGCAGCAGGCATTCACCGGCACGCTGTCGAGTGTGGTAAGTAACGTGCTCGGCGTTACGTTCACGCTCGCCGTGATGTTCAGCCTGTCATGGCAGATCACCCTGGTAGCGCTAGCGTTATTGCCGGTGTTCGTACTGCCGGCGCGGTGGTTTGGCCGCAAGCTCCAGACCATCACCCGTGAGAGCTACAACCTCAACGCGGCAATGAACAACACGATGACCGAACGCTTCAACGTGGCCGGCGCCTTGTTGGTGAAGCTGTTTGGCCGATCGAAGGAAGAAGACGACGCCTTCCGTAGCAAGGCCGGCCGGGTGCGCGACATCGGAGTCACCCAGTCGATGTACGGCGGCGTCTTCTTCGCATCCCTGATGTTGGTCGCCTCGCTGGGTGCCGCGCTTGTTTACGGGTGGGGCGGCTGGCTGGCCGCAACCGGCAGTCTCGACGTCGGCACGGTTGTCGCGCTCGGCGCCTACCTCACCCGGCTGTACGGGCCGCTCACGGCGCTGTCGAACGTGAACGTCTCGATCATGACGGCGCTGGTTTCCTTCGAGCGAGTCTTCGAGGTGCTCGACCTTCCGCCGATGATCGACGACGCTCCCGACGCGGTCGAGCTGCCAAAAGGCCCCACCACCGTCGAGTTCGAGCACGTCGAATTCCGTTACCCGGCAGCATCCGACGTATCACTGGCGTCGTTGGAATCGGTGGCGGTGCTCGATACGGCACCGAACACCCAAGTGCTCCACGACATCTCGTTTCGGGCCGATCCTGGCCAACTGATCGCGCTGGTCGGTTCGTCGGGCGCGGGCAAGACGACCATCTCGGCACTCGTGTCGCGGCTGTACGACGTAACCGGCGGAGTCGTGCGGGTCGGCGGTGTCGACGTCAGGGAGACCACCCAGGCCTCGCTGCGCGACACCGTCGGTGTCGTCACCCAGGACAGCCACATGTTCCACGACACCATCAGAGCGAACCTCGTCTACGCCAAGCCCGACGCGACCGAGGCGGACCTGGTCGAGGCGTGCACTGCTGCGCAGATCTGGGACCTGGTGTCGTCCCTCACCGATGGGCTCGACACTCTTGTCGGCGAGCGCGGCTACCGGTTGTCGGGTGGCGAAAAGCAGCGACTCGCGATCGCACGGCTGTTGTTGAAGGCCCCGAGCGTCGTGGTGCTCGACGAGGCCACCGCGCATCTCGACTCAGAGTCGGAGGCCGCGGTGCAGCGTGCCCTCAAAACCGCGCTCGCCGGGCGCACCTCACTAGTGATCGCGCACCGGTTGTCGACCATTCGCGAGGCCGATCAGATTCTGGTCATCGACGACGGGCGCATTGTCGAGCGTGGCCGGCACGACGAACTCTTCGCGTCGGGCGGGCTGTATGCCGAGCTGTACCGCACCCAGTTCGAACGGCAGGCCGACCTTCCCGGACTCGACCTGCTTAGCGTCACCTCGAAGCCCTTGTCCTGAATTGCCGCTGAACACTCCGGGCCGAGCGTACGTGTCGTTACGTGTCGCTACGAGCTCTTCATCGATGCGCGCCCGACGATGGAAGGGTTGGACAGCGCGTCGTGCGCACGTCCCCTAACCGGCCTCCTGTGCGGCCGAGTCAGGACTACCAATGGCGGCACCAGCGCTCGGCACCGAGTCGCCCGATCCGACGGCGTCCGGCGATCACACCCAGGTGATCCACCCCGTTGTTCTCGCCCATCGAGCCGAGCGGGCGGCCAACGTGCAGCTGCGCATCGCCGATTCGATCACCAAGTTCGCGGGCACCATGATGTTCGTCTACATCCACGCCGTCGCGTTCGCATTGTGGATGCTGTTCGTCGAGAAGAGCCCGTGGCAGACCCTCACGCTGGTCGTGAGTCTGGAGGCCATCTTCTTGTCGACGTTCGTCATGATCGGTCAGAACCGGCAGTCGTCCTTTGCCTCAGCCAAGGCAAACCACGACTTCGTCGAGCAAGAGACCGAACTGAAGCAGAACACCGCGCTGACCCGCCAAATTCATGCGCTCACGACGGAGATCCACGCAGGTCTTCAACCGAAGTAGCGGCTATCGGCGGACCACCGCCTCGACGAGATCGAGTACGGCGTCGAGATCGTCGTCGGGCACGCCCATCGCCCGGTGCGCCACCAGGCCGTCGAGAACCAACTCGAGGAATGCGGCCAGCGTGTCGACCGGGACATCGACGCGGAGCGTGCCCCGATCGACCCCCCGCTGCAGGCGTTCGCGGGCTGCTCGGCTGATGGTCTGCGAGCGCGCTGCCCAGCGCTGCCGAAAGTCGGCGTCGGTGCGCAGCCGGCGTGACAACTCGAGCTGGACCCCGAGCCAACCGGCGTCGCGATGGCGCACGTCGCGCATGACCTGCACGAGGCCGTGCACGGCAACGACCGCGGCCATTTCCGCGGCGTCATCGTCGGCCACCGCAAAGAACAAGGATTCCTTGTCGCGGAAGTGATGGAAGATCGCGCCGCGCGACAGGCCGATCTCGGTCTCGAGGCGTCGGACGGTTGCGCCCTCGTAACCGTCGCGCGCGAAACAGCGGCGGGCCCCGTCGATGATGGTGCGACGGCGAGCCTGAAGGTTGTCCGCGGTGAGCCGGGGCACGAGGGGAGACTACCGAGTGCCAGGCTGCCGAATCCGCTGTGGGCACCGGTATGGCCCCGAACGTGCGCCGATAGCCTGGGCAGATGCGACGCTTCACGGTGGGCACCGCGCTGCTGTGCACGGTGTGCGCTCTCGCGAGCGGATGCCGGCAGACCGCGAATCTGTCCAAGCAAGAAGTCGTGGTCCAGTTCACTCTGAACGCGACCCCCGCCGATCACGCGCGGGTATGGGACATGTGCCAACACGTCGAAGGCGCCACTCCCGAACCGCTCGTCACCAAGAGCAAGTATCCGGCGACGTTGCGGTTCAACGTGCGATACCGGGTCGATCACGCGACGAATTACCAACTGCAACAGCTGTACAACTGCCTGAAGCAGGATCCGACCGTGGTGGGAGTCACGCCCGGCGATAGCGCCGACAACTAGCGCCGGCTATTCGCCTCCGCGCGATGGCGAGCCGATCTCGATCATGCGCTCCACCGACTTCCGGGCCCGCGCGGCGATGTCCGGATCGACGTCAACCTCGAACAGGTTGTCGCGCAGCGAGCGCAGCAACTTCGCCGGCGTGATCATCTTCATGTAGGGGCAGACGGCGCGCGGTGACACCGGCATGAAGTCGGTGTGGTCGTTGAGTTTTCGCAGCTGATGCAAGATGCCCGTTTCGGTTGCGACGAGCACTCGGGTGGCTTGGGTGGTCTTCGCATACTCGACCATGCCGCCGGTCGAGAGTACGCGGGCGCGGTCGGCGGGCAGGTCGCCGGTGCTCGTCAGATACAACGCTGTTGTCGTGCAGCCGCACTCAGGGTGCACCAACAACTCGGCGTCCGGGTTGGCGGCGAGGGTGGCTCGCAGGTCGGACGGCGAGATCTCGGCGTGGACGTGACACTCACCGGCCCACACATCCATATCGCGGCCAGTCACGCGGCGCACATGTGCGCCGAGGAACTGGTCGGGAAGAAAGAAAATCTCTTTGTCCACAGGGATAGAACGCACCACGTCAGCTGCGTTCGACGATGTGCAGCACACGTCGACTTCGGCCTTGATGGCCGCCGACGTGTTCACGTAGGCCACCACCACGCCGTCGGGGTGGCCGGACTTCCATGCGAGAACGTCGGAGACCTCGATGCTTGCCGCCAGCGAGCAGCCGGCGTCGAGATCGGGAATGAGCACTGTTTTTGCCGGTGCCAGAATCTTCGCCGTCTCAGCCATGAAATGGACGCCGCAGAACACGATCGTGTCGGCGTCGCTTGCAGCGGCAATCCGCGATAGGGCGAGCGAGTCACCGACGTGATCGGCGACGTCTTGGACATCGGGCAGCATGTAATTGTGGGCGAGGATCACTGCATTGCGTGCGGCTGCGAGTGATCTGACCTCCGCAGCCCAACCCGCCGCCATCGGTTGGGTGTCGAAGACGGGAAGCGGTGGAGGCGGTCGCAGTTCGGTGGTCACCGGTCTCCCTCCGGCGGCCCGATTGGGGTGGTTGCCGGGCCCTCGATCGCAACCCGATCGGGGCCGACGAAGGTGGCCTGATCGCGGTCGCCAGTTGGCCCCGCGTTGGCCATGACGACGGCGATCCACGGCAGCACGACGGCGGCCGCCACTCCGACGAGGCGCAGCCAGCCGGTGAACACGAAGATCGCCAACACAAGACAGGTCACCCGCACCGACATCGAGATCAGGTATCGCCGCAGCCGCCCTGACATCTCCTGGGAGTGACCCGGCCTGGCTGAGGTGACCAGGTAGACCGGTGCGTCGTCGTCGACCCCGCCAGCGGGCCCATGCTGTCTGGCTACTCCGCGTCTTGCCACAGCCCCACGGTACGCCGCCATGATGAAGGGCACGGATCTGTCTCGGCTCCGCCAACCAGGAGGTTCTATGAGCGACCGCACCTACCGCGTCACCGAAATCGTCGGTACGTCGGGGGATAGCGTCCAACAAGCCGTCCGCAATGGCGTCCGCCGAGCGTCGGAGACCATCCGACACTTGGATTGGTTCGAGGTGACCGAGATCCGGGGGCACATCGTCGAGGGCGACGTCGAGCACTTTCAGGTCACCATGAAGGTCGGATTCCGTCTCGAAGACGTGTGATCGACCCTCCGCGTCAGGAAGCCTGACTCACGGTGCTCATGTTGAAGTCGCGCACCCGCACCGCTGGCATCGCGGTGCGGGAGAAATAGTCGTTCCACTCCCGCGGTAGGCACGCAATGGTCTGCCCGACCTCGGTCATCCTCGACAGCATGTCGACCGGGCTTTCATTGAACCGGAAGTTGTTGACCGCACCGATGACCTCGCCACCTTCGACGAGGTAGACGCCATCGCGGGTCAGGCCGGTCAACAACAACGTCTGTGGGTCGACGGCGCGGATGTACCAAAGGCAGGTCAGCAACAAACCGCGGCCGGTCGCTCGGATCATGTCCTCGAGCGTTGCGGTCGCAGCCTCCTGTTCGAAGATGAGGTTGTCGATCGGCGGCGTTACGGGCAGCCCGGTGAGAGCGGCGGTATACCTGGTCTGGATTAGAGAATTGAGCCGACCCTTGTCGATCCAGGTGGTAGGCCCGAGCGGAAGTCCGTTATCGAAGACCGAGCTCTCACCGCTGGAGGCGTGCGCGATCACGAACGGGTCGCAGGACAGGCCCAGAGCATTCGGATCGCTGCGCAGGGTGATGGGCCGGTCGGTCAGCTTGTCGCCGACCCGGGTCCCGCCGCCGGGTTTGGAGAAGACGGTGCGCCCGTCGTGGGCGTCGCGCGCCCCGGAGGACCAGTACATGTAGATCATGAGGTCGGCCAGCGCTGTCGGTGGCAGCAGTGTTTCGTAGCGGCCGGCGGGTAGCTCGATTGCGCGGGTTGCCCAGGCGAGCCGCCGAGCGAGCTCGGTGCTCTGGTGATGGACATCGACGTCGCCAAAGTCGCGGGTTGCCGCACCTGACCACGCTGATCGCGACAGATCTGCCGACTTCGCATTCATCTCGAGCCGGCCGGTGGGCTGATCATGGTGCAGACGCAGCCCGGTCGAGCTGCCGAGATACACCGAGTTCATGATGTGCTCGGCGAAGCCGAAGAGCAGGCGGTCGTCGGCGGCCGCGTCGGTCAGCTCCACGCCCAGCTCGCCGACGAATCGGTCGAACACCGCGGCCGAGGTTTCGCGGGGCGCGTCGTCCCATGCCTCGCCTACGGCCACCGTGGGTTCGACAAGTGGACCCGCATCTTGCGCCGGCGTGTTCTCGCGCGCTGCGATGACGGCGGCGCGCACCAGATCGTCGAGATCGGCCGAGCCGACCGCGCTGCGCGAGACGACGCCCGCCGCGGCGCCATCGGCGCCGTTCACCGTGGCCACCACGGTGAGTCGGCGGCCGCGAGTGACGCCGTTGGTCGTCAACGTGTTGTTGGCCCAACGAAGGTTAGCGCTGCTGGATTCGTCGGCGATCACGACGCAGCCGTCGACGCCTTCGATGCCGGCCGCGATGACGAGCGCCCGCTCAACGGTCTCTTGGGGTGTCTGGTGGCTCATCTAGCGGCCGCCTTCCTGCACGGTATTCAAGATCTTGATGCCACGAAAGACCGCGGTCGGACACCCATGACTCACCGGCGCGATTTGCCCAGGCTGTGCCTTGCCGCAGTTGAATGCGCCGCCGAGCACGTACGTTTGCGGCCCGCCGACGGCGTCCATCGAGCCCCAGAAGTCGGTGGTGGTGGCTTGATACGCAACGTCGCGCAGCTGGCCCACCAGCCGGCCCGCGCGAATCTCAAAGAATCGCTGCGCGGTGAACTGGAAGTTGTACCGCTGCATGTCGATCGACCAACTCTTGTCGCCGACTACGTAAATGCCCCGTTCGACGCCGGCGATCAGCTCATGGGTCGATGGCCCGGCGACCGCGGGCTGCAACGACACGTTCGCCATTCGCTGGACTGGTACCCGGCTGGCCGAGTCGGCGAAGGCGCACCCGTTCGACCGGCCGAGACCTTTGAGTTTCGCGATGCGCCGGTCGAGCTGGTATCCGACGAGGACGCCGTCGCGGATGAGGTCCCATTGCTGGCCGGCCACGCCCTCGTCGTCGTAGCCGACCGTCGAAAGGCCGTACTTTGCGGTGCGGTCGCCGGTGACCTGCAGGTGCGGCGAGCCGTAGGTCAACGAGCCGAGCTTGTCGAATGTCGCAAAGCTTGTGCCGGCGTAGGCGGCCTCGTACCCGAGCGCGCGGTCGAGTTCGGTGGCGTGGCCGATCGATTCATGGATCGTCAGCCACAGATTCGAGGGATCGATTACCAGGTCGTAGGTGCCCGCCTCGACAGACCGGGCGGTCATCTTCTCAGCGAGAAGGACCGGAATTTCGTCGAGCTCGGCGTCCCAATCCCAGCCGGTGCCGGTGAGGAACTCCCACCCTCGCCCGACCGGCGGCGCAAGGCTCTCCATCGTCTCGAACTGACCCGAATCGGGGTCGACCCGCACGGCCGTCACACTCGGCATCAACCGGACCCGCTGTTGAGTCGTGTTGGTGCCCGCAAGGTCGGCGTAGAACGTGTTCTCCTGCACCTGCGCCAAACCGGCATCGACGTGGTCGATGCCGTCAGCGGCGAGCAGCCGAGCCGAGCGCTCGGCCAGCAGGGCGACCTTCTCGCTGTCGGGAACCTCGAACGGGTTGACGTCGTACGCGGAGACCCATCGAGCATCGGCGTACACCGGCTCATCGGCGAGCTCGACCGGCTCGCGGTTGATTGGCCGGCTGGTCTTCGCGATCGCGAGTGCTTGTTCGGTCACCCGAACGGCTGCCTCTGGGGTGAGATCGACAGCGGCCGCGAAGCCCCAGGTGCCCTCGTGCACGACGCGTACCGCGAATCCGGAGTCGACGTCGTCGAGGCGACCTTCGAGGCTGCCGTCGCGTAGCCGTAGATGCTGCGACCGAAGGCGCTCGACCCGCAGACTCGCGTGCGATGCGCCGAGCTCGCGCGCGCGAGACAACGCGGCATCGGCAAGCGCACGCAGCGGGAGGTCGAGGAAGGACTGGTCGATCTCACGCTCGGGCATGGTGGCGGGATACCTCCGGGACATGGGTGGTCGGAGGCCACCCTATGACCGGTGCGGCGGTCAGTCTGGACGAGAAACGCGAACCGCCGCCCAGCCGGGGGGTCCGGCGGGACGGCGGTGGGGCGTCGCGGTGCGGGTAAGGCGGGGTGGCAATCGGCGGTACCGGTGTTCGGGATCGTGAGGTGAGGCAGCTGCCTAGCGAGCTTGGGAATGCGCTGCCTCGCCTGCCCGTCCCCCCGGACCAGGCAGACGAGGCAGCAGATCGGTGACGCCGAAGTAGCCGGCGGTGTCGAGCAACGCGGGCGACATCGCGGCGAAGCGCAGCCGGCCACCCGTCTCGCTCGCCCAAGCGGCAGCGGCGACGAGCACGGCGAGGGCGCGTTCGTGGATTTCGCTGACGTGACCGGCGTCGACGAGCACGTCGTCGCAACCGTTGGGTCGAGTCGTGAGGAGCGTCGCGCGCAGGTCGGGCAGCGATGCGACGTCGAGCGAGCCGGTCAGCCGGACGACGATTCCGTCAGCGAGGACATTGGCGCTCACGGTTCCGAGGGCGTCGGCGGTCATGGTGCTCATCTGGTTCTCCCAAGTTGCTGGACGACTTCTTATTGATCGGGACACCTACGGGCTCGACGCAGGTCCGGACGGAGCGAAATTCCTGCGCCACTGGACGATCTCGGGCCGACCGTTGCGTCGATGTGCGCTAGTCCACCCGGCGTAGCGACGTGCCGCGGTCGCGCCCACGGTGGCGATTACCGGTAGCCTCGGCGGGCGCCCTTTGGTGGCGCCGGCACCCCGGCCGCACCGGGGTTTCGGAGGGACCTGAGTGCCGCGCTCTGTGCTCGTCACCGGCGGCAGCCGTGGCATCGGCCTGGCTGCCGCATATGCGTTCGCCGCTCAGGGTGACCGGGTTGCTGTGACATACCGCTCGAGCGAAGCTCCCGAAGGGCTGTTCAGCGTCAAGTGCGACGTCACCAACACCGCCGAGGTCGAGGCTGCGTTCGCGACCATCGAGGCCGAGCACGGACCGATCGAGGTCCTGGTCGCCAACGCCGGCATCACCCGCGACACGTTGCTCCTGCGGATGACCGACGACGACTGGGACGCCGTTATCGGCACGAACCTGACCGGCGCGTACCGGGTGGCTCGCCGGGCGGCCCGAGCCATGTTGCGCGCCCACGGCGGGCGGATGATCTTCGTCTCGTCGGTCGTAGGTCTGTCAGGATCGGCGGGCCAGGCGAACTACGCGGCCACCAAGGCCGGTCTCGTCGGCTTTGCCCGCTCGCTGGCCCGCGAGTTCGGGTCGCGTGGCATTACCGCGAACGTGGTCGCGCCGGGGTTCGTCGAGACCGACCTCACCGCGGTGCTTGCCGACGGGCGTCGGGCCGAACTGCTCGACCAAATCCCGCTGAAGCGCTACGCCACCACCGACGAGATCGCCGGGGTCATCCGCTTTCTGGCCAGCGACGAAGCCGCGTACATCACGGGAGCCGTCATCCCGGTCGACGGCGGATTGGGAATGGGGCACTGAATGGGTCTGCTCAGTGGCAAGCGCCTGCTCATCACCGGGGTCTTGACCGAGGCCTCGATCGCCTTTGACGCGGCCCGACTCGCCCAGGACGAGGGCGCGCGCGTCGTGCTGTCGTCCTACGGCCGGGTGCGTCGCCTCACCGAGCGGATTGCCGGGCGACTTCCGCAGCCTCCTCCGGTGATCGAACTCGATGTGACGAACCCCGACGACCTTGCGGCACTCCCCGATCGCGTGGGTGAGCACCTCGACGGTCTCGACGGTGTGGTGCATGCGGTCGCCTTCGCGCCAGAAGCTGCGCTTGGCGGCAACTTCCTCCACACCGGCTGGGACGACGTCGCGACCGCGCTGCACGTGTCGGCCTACTCGCTCAAAGCGTTGACGACCGCCGCACTGCCCATGATGAGTGGCGGCGGCTCGGTGGTTGGCCTCGACTTTGACGCAAGCGTCGCCTGGCCGCTTTACGACTGGATGGGGGTAGCAAAGGCCGCGCTCGAATCGTGCTCGCGCTACTTGGCTCGCGATCTCGGCAAGCACAACATCCGGGTCAATCTGGTGTCCGCCGGTCCGATCCGCACGATGGCAGCCAAGGGGATCCCTGGGTTCGACGAGCTGGCCGCGATCTGGGAGACCCGGGCTCCCATTGCCTGGGACGTGAGTGACGCCGAACCGGCCGCTCGCGCGATTGTCGCGCTGCTGTCCGACTGGTTTCCCAAGACGACCGGCGAGATCATTCACGTCGACGGCGGCGTGCACGCGATGGGCAGCTAAGTCCCGCGGTTGACGTACCGTTGAGCACGTGAGTACCGAGCAGAGTCGAAACGCCCGCCGGCAACGCCGGCTGATTGTGGCGATCGCTCTGAACATCGCGGTCGTGGTCGGCCAGGTCGGCTGGGGGATCGCGGCACATTCCTTGGGACTGCTCGCCGATGCAGGCCATAACCTCGCGGACGTCGCCGGGCTGGCGATCGCCGTCATCGCGCTGCGGTATTCGCTGCGGGGCGCGACGATGGCCCGCTCGTTCGGCCATCACCGCGCGACGATCCTCGCCGCGCTCGCCAACGGCGGTCTGTTGCTCGCGGTCACTGCCTACCTTGCCGTCGATGCGGTCGTCAGGCTGCTGCACCCGAGCCCCGTGCATGGCGGCGTCGTCGCTATCGTCGCGCTGGCGGCGGCTGCGCTTAATGCTGCGGGCGCGGCCCTGGTGCACGAACGTCCGGCGAAGACCGGTGGTCAGCCCGATCTGAACATGTCCGGCGCGACACTGCATCTGGTTGCCGACGCGGCCGTCTCACTCGCGGTAGCCGCGGCCGGCCTGGCCATCATGCTCACGCACGGAACCGTCTGGCTCGACCCTGCCGTGTCGCTGGTCGTGTGCGTGGCTATCGCCATTCAAGGCGCCCGACTCCTGCATCGCAGCGCCGACGTGCTTCTTGAGTCAACGCCGAAGGCCATCGATCCGGCGGCGGTGCTCGCTGCCGTACGGGGGGTGCCCACCGTCGTCGACGTCCACGATCTGCACGTGTGGAGCCTGTCGAGTGAGATCCACGCCATGTCGGCGCATGTCGGGGTGTCGGGTCATCCGACCCTCGAGCAGGCGCAGGCCACGGGGGAGACCATCAAGGGCGTCGTGGCCGATCAGTTCGCGATTGCGCACGCCACGATCGAGATGGAGTGCGAAGCGTGCCCCGAGCCAGATCCGTGTGCGCTCGAATCACCCGCGGCCGCAGCGGGCTTCGCCTTACCGCACCCGCACCGCCACTAGCGCCCACTAGGGTGTCGCGACACCGTCGGCGGGAGCGGGATCCCAACCGGTCTGGCGCATATGTTCCTGGACCCGTTGAATATCGGCCACCGATGGCTCCTCGTGCGTCAGCCTTTCGATAGCAGCCGCGATAGTCATGGGGTCATCTTCGCCGCTCGCAGCGAGTTCGTGAGCGACCTGGGCGAGTTCTTCGTCCGACATACGCCGCTTCAGGAGCGCAAGCAACGGGATGTAGTCCTGACGCGGTACGCCTTCGGGGTAGCCCTTGCGTACCCACGCGACGACTGACTCCAGCAGTATTGACAGGGCCATGGATCCTTCCCGTTTCGTGGTGTGGTTCGAGGTCAGCTCGAGTTGACGATGAGGTATATGCCGTATCCGATCGCAGCCAAAACCACAGCGAAACACAATCCTGCGACCGCCATACCCGCAGGGCTACCGCCGACGACCTGATCGTCGTTGCTGCCAGCTGCAGCCGCATCCGATCCGCTGGCCAGCGCGCGTAAGCCCACGGCAAACAGTGCTGGCAACCCTGCGCCCGCGAGGAGTCCGATCACAACGATGCGCCACAGGGCGCTCAGATTGATCCAGCTACTCATGAGGTGTCCTATACCGAAACGGGGGTCTTGGTCGACGGCCGGGTACCGGATCCCGACCACTCATCGTTCACGTTCTTCGATGTCACTGCGGTCTTGCGTGACTGCCAGTAGAACGCAGCCCCGCCTGCGGCGACCACGATGAACATGACAACCACGCCGGCCGACCCGCCGATGCCGTGCGCAGCGTAGTAGGCCAACGCACCGACAGCGCCGGCGGCGGGCAACGTCAGGACCCATGCGGTCGCCATGCGGCCAGCGACGTTCCACCTGACCTCTGCGCCCGCTTTGCCGACTCCGCAACCGAGAATTGATCCCGTCGCGACGTGCGTCGTAGACAACGAGTATCCGAAATGGCTCGACAGCAGGATCACCGCCGCAGAGGCGGACTCGGCTGCCATCCCTTGCGGCGCGTCGATTTCGACCAGGCCCTTCCCGAGAGTGCGAATGACCCGCCAACCTCCTATGTACGTGCCGAGACTGATCGCCAACGCGCAGCTGAGAATGACCCAAAACGGAGCCTTGGAGCCACTGGCGATCGTGTGGTTCGAAATGAGGGCGAGCGTGATGATGCCCATGGTCTTTTGCGCGTCGTTGGTCCCGTGCGCGAGCGAAACCATCGAAGCCGAACCGATCTGGCCGATGCGAAAACCGTGTGTTCGCGTTTTTCCGCTGATGTTGTGAGTGATGCGGTATATGAGGTAGGTGCCGATAGCTGCGATCGCAAGCGCGATGATGGGCGAGAGCACGGCCGGGATGATGACCTTCTGCACGAGGCCGTGCCATTTGACGCCGTGCGAACCCGCGGCGGCAAGCGTCGATCCGATAATCCCGCCGATCAGGGCGTGCGACGAACTCGATGGAATGCCGAGAAACCAGGTAATCAGGTTCCAGAGGATCCCACCGGCGAGTCCGGCGAATACAACGGTCAACGTGACCAGCTTCGTATCCACAAGGCCGCTTGCGATCGTTGCTGCGACACTTAACGACAAGAACGCACCGACCAGGTTGAGCACCCCGGACAGCGCAACGGCGGTCCTAGGTGGGAGCGCCTTCGTGGCGATCGAGGTTGCCATGGCGTTGCCCGTGTCGTGGAACCCGTTGGTGAAATCGAATGCGAGCGCGGTCACGACGACGAGCACGAGGACAAAGTCGTTGGTCACCCCGCGAGATATGGCAGTGTCGGACCCACCTGAAACCACGTGCGGTCAGACTTTGCCAAGCGTTCATCGCCCGGACACCTCCGGTTGCTTCGCCGGTCGGACGTGCGGCAGATTCTCGGCGAGCGAACCGAAAGGGAGTGGCACATGCGGTCAGCGCCGACCCAGATCTCGACGTCGAAGCGGGCCCGACGCAACGTGTCATGGGAGAGAGTGGACCTGACGCAGTCCTTAGACGGGCTGACCCTCGAGGCTGATAACGAGGACATCGATGACCCGGTACTGGTCGGCCCCGATGGGAAGCGGGTCGACACCTGGCGAGAGAACTACCCCTACGATCAGCGGCTCGAGCGCGCCGAATATGAGCGGCTGAAGCGGGCGCATCAGGTCGAGTTGCTCAAGATGCAGGAGTGGGTGAGAGACACCGGGCAGCGAGTGACTGTCATTTTCGAGGGTCGCGACGCCGCGGGGAAGGGCGGCACGATCAAGCGGTTCATGGAGCATCTCGACCCTAAGTCGGCCCGCATCGTCGCACTCGGAAAGCCTAGCGAGCGTGAGATCGGTCAGTGGTACTTCCAGCGCTATGTCGCGCAGCTGCCGAGCGCGGGCGAAATCGTGCTGTTCGATCGCTCTTGGTACAACCGCGCAGGCGTCGAACGCGTCATGGGTTGGACCACAGAGGAGAAGTACCGGCTCTTCCTCGAACAGGCCCCGGTGTTCGAACGTCTGCTCACTGATGACGGCATGATCATCATCAAGCTGTGGTTCTCGGTATCCCGCACCGAGCAGCGCACGCGCTTCCTCATCCGGCGGATCGACCCGGTACGGCAGTGGAAGCTCAGCCCCACCGACCTCGCACTTGTCGATCGCTGGGACGACTTCACCGATGCCAAGGCTGCAATGTTCGAAAGCACGGACACCGCGCACGCGCCGTGGACGGTCATCCGTAGCAATGACAAGCGGCGCGCCCGGGTTGCCGCGATGCGCCACGTTCTCGCGAAGGCGCCCTACCCGGATAAGGACGCTGCCGTAGTCGGCAAGGCCGACTCGCGGATCGTGGGCCCGCCGTGGCGAATCTACGAGCGCGAGGAGGGGCGGATCCCTCGTCCTGCTGGTCACGCGCTGTGAGCCGGTCCGGCGTCAGCGAGCAGCCCGACCCAGGCGGTGGGCCGGACTAGTCCGAACGGGCGAAGTCCACGCGGCAGATGCCGCGTCCGTGGTCAAGGTCGGTTGCCGTCGTGTCGAGTCGTCAAGGGAGCTGGTCCTCGCAGACGAGGCCGTGAGTCGACCTCGAAAGGACCACGATGGGTTCGCACGGCTATGCCGGCCCGCGGCACGAACGCCTCCATGGCGCCCGCCACGCCAAGCCGATGCCGCCGAGCGCATTGCAGCGGACTGCGGCTGCCGGCGGTGTCGCGGCATCGCTGATCGTCGGCGAGTCCCTTGCTCTTGGCGGCGTCGCGAATGCCCTGACTCCGTCAACGTGGGCCCAATTGCGCGGGTGCGAGTCCAGCGGAAACTACGGGGTCAACACCGGAAACGGTTACTACGGCGCCTACCAATTCGACGCTCAGACCTGGCATGGCTTGGGTTACCCAGGCCTGGCGTCCAATGCGCCGCCCGCGGTGCAAGATCAAGCCGCGCAGCGGCTCTACCAGTCCCGCGGGTGGCAGCCCTGGCCAGCCTGCTCGGCGAAGCTTGGGCTCATCGACGATCGAGCCGCCGACCGCGGCGCTGCGCGGCTCCCGCTTGCACCGGTCGTCGCCACGATCGCGTCGCCACCTGTGGTGGCAGCGCCGCGCGTTGCTCCTGCGCCGGTCGTTGCTCCCGCGCCCGCGGTTGCTCCCGCGATGGCCGTAGCGACCGTGCAGGTCGTCGTCCCTGTGGTGGCCCTGACACCTGTCGTGGCACCCGCGCCTGCTGCTCCCGCAGCACCCCCGGCGGCTCACGCGACCGCTCCCGTCACGGCCTCCGAGGGTTGGCGCGGTCACTACTTCACGACCGCTGACGTCAGCGAGGTACGGACTGACGTGAACGGGTGGCAGACCGCGATGGTCGCGGCCGGCTACCCGATCGCTATCGATGGCCGTTACGGACCGCAGTCGGCCGCGGCGACCACCCGGTTTGAGGCCGCCCACGGTCTTGTCGTCGAGAACCCGGGCATCGTCGGACCCCAGGTCTGGTCGGCACTGGCGGCGCTGTCGAAGTAAGCCGGCTAGAGCTGCTGAGCGAGACCGACGACGTGGCCTTGCGGGTCGGCGATGAGCGCGAAGGCCACACCGGGCACCGTCACAGGGTTCTGGACCACTCGACCACCCAGTCGGACGGTGTCGGCGATGGCCGCGTCCATGTCCTGCACGCCGACGAAAAAGGTCACCAGGTCTGCGTCGCCCTGCAGGGGACTGATCGCCGTGTAAAGGGCCCCGGGTACGCCCGTTTCGACGAACGTGTAGCCCGGAAACGCGCCCTCTGTGGGGTAGGTCCAGCCAAACAGTGAACCGAAGAACGCGCGGGTTGCGTCGGGGTCACTGGAACGGATCTCGGCGTGCACGATGGGATTGTTCACTGCTGCCTCCAGGCGTGCGGACCGCCCCAATAGCGACCACGTACCACCATGACGAACGGTCGGCGCCCAAATCGACATGCGGGTCGCCGCGCACTCGGACGCACCCGATCAATCCAACGCCAGCTCCTCGGCGTCCGCTGCATCAATCTCGTAACGGGTGATGCCGAGCAGATACAGGATCGCGTCGAGGTACGGCACATTCACGGCTGTGTCAGCGGCTTCGCGCACCAGCGGCTTGGCATTGAACGCGACGCCGAGGCCGGCCACCCCGAGCATGTCGAGATCATTCGCGCCGTCACCGATGGCAATGGTTTGGGTCAAGGGCACGCCGGCAGCGGTCGCAAAACGCCGAAGCGCCGCGGCCTTGCCGGCGCGGTCGACAATCGGGCCGAGAAGTTTCCCGGTCAGTGCGCCGTCGACAATCTCCAGCGAGTTGGCCGCAGCGAAATCGAACCCGAGTTCATCGACGAGGCCGTCGGTGATCTGGGTGAAACCACCGCTCACGATCGCGACGAGGTAGCCCAGGCGCTTCAAGGTGCGCACGAGGGTTCTGGCGCCCGGTGTGAGCACCAAAGAGTCCCGCACGTGGGTCAACGCGGTCGCGGGCAATCCGGCGAGGAGCGCTACCCGTTCTCGCAACGACTGCTCGAAGTCGAGCTCGCCGCGCATCGCGGCCTGCGTGATCGCCGCGACTTGCTCGGCACACCCGGCATGCGCGGCCAACATCTCGATGACCTCGCCACGGATCAGCGTGGAGTCAACGTCCATGACCACGAGCCGCTTCGCACGGCGGTAGAGCCCGCTGCGCTGCACCGCGACATCAACCTGAAGGAGCACCGCCTGCGCGTTCAGCTGGGCGCGCAACAGATCCGGATCGGCTCCTGAGACCTCGAGTTCAATGCAAGTCACCGGGTGGCGGGCGAGCCGCTCGATTCGATCGATGTTGGCTCCGCAGCTCGCGATGCAGCCCGCGACCCCTGCCATGGCGTCCGGCCGCAGCGGATTGCCCAGCACGGTGACGTGAAGTGGCCCCGGGGTCGGCGCCTCGTCCGTCGGTGGCCCGACCGTCAACTCGATCTCGAGACCGAGGTCGCGCGCCGCGCGCGACAGGCCGTCGCGCAGCGCGAGTTCGTCGGCCGCGTCGGTGTTCCCGAGGTCGACCAGAACGCCGAGGATCAGCCGGCCCCGCAAAACGATCTGTTCGGTGTCGAGCACGACGAGCGGGAAGGTGGCGAGTTCGGTGAACAATCGCGACGTCACACCGGGCCGATCCCGGCCGGTGAGGATGACGAGAAGTCCGCGCGCGGATGGTGGGTGACTCATCGTCCTTAGCCCGGCGGACGTCGGGCCGAAGCCGCTGAGTCAGGCTCGGGCGCATCCGCGCGGCGGACCAACGGAAGTTCAAGCACGGGCACGTTGTACGCGATCATCGCCGCCTCGCGAATGGCGTGCGACAAAATCCGCAACGCCTCGCTGCGAGCCTGGCTACCGGACGCCGAGGCCGCACCGGCGTCGGACCGAGCGACCCTGACAATGTGCCACAGCATGAGTGCGCGCTCGGCCAGGGCTCGCGCCGGCGGCGGCCAGCCAGCCGGCATCCGTTGCCCTGCCGCTCGCAGCGCCACCTCCGCTGCCTTGCGCCCGACGGCGACCTCGGGTCTCCAGTGCGCCAGGTCGAGCGCGGCCAGCTCATCTGTCGCGTCGCGGAGAGCTCGGCTGAGCGCGCGGTCCGCTTGCTCAACCACACGTTGCGGCTCGACGGGGGGCAGGTCGCCTACAGGCGCGAAGTCAGCGGTCACGGTCGGCTGCAGAAATGGCGTGATGGGCTCGACGTACATCCGCCAGCGCCAGCCTCGGTACGACGAGCCGCGCCGGTCGGGCGTCGGAACAAGACCGAGCCTGGCGCGATCGGTAACCAGCAGCACGCCGGTCTCAGCAGCGATCGCCGCAACGCTGAAGGCACCGGCGCCGGTCAAGCCGAGCGGATCCCCAGTGACCGGCAATACCAGTGACGCGCGCCGGACGCCGGTGTCGAGCAGCCGGGCGAACACGTCGGGCAGCAGCAGTTCGGCCAGCGGTGTGCCCACGTCCGGGATCTGGACAACCTCGAACGACCGGTCGCCATCGGACCAGCCAGTGACCACGTGGCCGTCACTGCCGGCCTCGATCGCGGCCACCGCGCTGGCGCGGTCGACCCGCCCGGCGCGGGCCGCGGCGAACCACGCAACGAACCGGCCGCACAGTTCGGGGTCGGCGACGAATCCGCCCGGCGCTGGCTGCTCCGACAGCGTTGCGCCGGCTTCGCCTTCGTCGGCCGGCTCGTCGTCGGAAGCCATGTTGTCGAGGTTGCGCACCCCACCACCCTAAGCAGGGGGCGCAGGCCGGGTGTCGGAGTCCCGGTAAGTTTCGATCGTGCAGGCACATGCTGGCCTAGGCGACGTCGTGCGGATGCAGGGCGTCGGGGTCGTTCGCGACGGCGCGACCCTGCTCGACCGCATCGATTGGGACGTCGATCAGGATCAGCGCTGGGTGATCCTCGGTCCGAACGGCGCAGGCAAGACGACCGTGCTTCGCGTGGCATCGACCCGGCTGTTCCCGACTCGCGGCACGGTTGATGTCTTGGGTGAGCGGCTCGGAGCCGTTGACGTCTTTGAGCTGCGGCCACGGATCGGCTTGTCGAGTACGGCGCTTGGCGAGCACATTCCGGCCCGCGAGAAGGTCCGGGACGTCGTGCTGACGGCTTCGTACGGCATGGTCGGCCGGTGGCGCGAACGCTACGACATCCACGACGAGGTGCGCGCCGACCATGTACTCGCGCAGGTTGGGTGCGCACATTTGGCGGACCGCACCTTTGGCACGCTGTCGGAGGGTGAACGCAAGCGAGCCCAGATCGCGCGAGCGCTCATGACCGACCCAGAGGTGCTGCTGCTCGATGAACCCGCGGCCGGACTCGACCTCGGCGGCCGCGAAGACCTGGTGGCTCGTCTTGCCGAACTGGCCGCCGACCCGGCCGCTCCGACCATCGTGCTGGTGACCCACCACGTCGAGGAGATCCCGACCGGGTTCACCCATGCGTTGCTACTACGCGCGGGTCAGGTGGTGGCTGCCGGCCCGCTGCACGAGTCGATGACGGAAACGGCGCTTTCTGACACTTTCGGGCTAGCGCTGCGGCTGGAGTACCGCGACGGCCGGTTCAGTGCCCACGGCAGGTGAGATTGCGACTGCCCACGGCAGGTGAGATTGCGACCGTCCGCAGCCGGTGACATACCGGCCTATGATCGACTTATGTCCGCCTGGCTCGTTTGGACGATCGTGGCGGCCGTGTGCGCGGGCGCGGAAGCGCTGACGTTGACACTCGTCCTGGGCTTCGTGTCGATCGCCGCGATCCTCGCGCTTGTGGTGGCCGTCGTCGGTGGGCCGGTCTCCGTGCAACTGGTGGCCTTCATCGCGGGCTCGATCGGCTTGGTCGGCGTTGCACGGCCGATTGCGAAGTCACATCTGCAAACTCCGCCGGCACTGAAGAGCGGCACCGACGCGCTGATCGGCAAGAGTGCATTAGTGCTCGAACGCGTCGACGCGCATCACGGCCAGGTGAAGATCGGCGGCGAGATCTGGACGGCGCGCGCATACATCGAAGATCAGGTGCTCGAGGAAGGGACGTCAGTCGACGTCGTCAAGATCCAGGGTGCGACCGCTCTGGTCTACGGAACGGAGTAGTTCATGACGCCCGAGCTCATCGCGCTGATCGTCGTCGCGATATTCGTCCTGCTCGTCATTGGCCGCACGGTGCGGATCGTGCCGCAGGCGCGGGCCGGCGTCGTCGAAAGGTTCGGCCGTTACAGCAAGACGCTGACTCCCGGCCTCAACATTGTCGTCCCGTTCGTCGACCGGCTGCGCCCGCTGCTCGACCTGCGGGAGCAGGTGATTTCGTTCCCTCCACAACCGGTGATTACCGAAGACAACCTCGTCGTCGGCATCGACACCGTGCTGTATTTCCAGGTGACCGACGCGCGCGCCGCTACCTATGAGATCGCGAACTACATCCAAGCCATCGAGCAGCTGACCGTCACCACACTGCGCAACGTGGCTGGCGGCATGGATCTCGAACGCACCCTGACCTCCCGCGAGGAGATCAACTCGCAGTTGCGCGTGGTGCTCGATGAGGCCACCGGCAAGTGGGGCATCAAGGTCAATCGCGTCGAGTTGAAGTCGATCGACCCGCCGGCGTCGATCAAAGACTCGATGGAAAAGCAGATGCGCGCCGATCGTGACAAGCGCGCGGCAATTCTCACGGCCGAGGGCTTCAAGCAGTCGCAAATCCTTACCGCAGAAGGCGAAAAGCAGTCGGCGATTCTGAAGGCTGAGGGTCAGGCGCAGGCTGCCGTCACGTCGGCCAAGGCCGACGCCGAAGCCCAGGCGTTGCGGGCGCAGGGGCAGGCCCAGGCCATCAGCACGGTGTTCAAAGCGATTCACGACGGCAAGCCGGACGCCGAGTTGCTCGCCTACCAGTACCTCCAGATGTTGCCGCAGATCGCGAAGGGCGACGCCAACAAGCTCTGGATTGTGCCGAGCGAGATGGGCAAAGCGCTCGAAGGACTGGGCGGCATCCTGGGCGGCATGACGGCTCCGAAGTCATCGGCGGCCGACAAGCCCGCCTTGCCGCCGGCCTAGGCCCGCGGGCCTAGGTGATCTTCGCCGAAAGCGCGAGCACCAACTGCACGTACCAGTCGGCGTGGTTGTAGTTCCAAATCGCGGTAGCAAGCGACTGACCGCCAGCGCCCGCGCCATTCGCGCACAGGTAGGCGGCCGCCGTGTAGATGGCGTCTGCCGGATCCATGATGTTGGCCTTGCCATCGCGGTCGCCGTCACGGGCATATTCGACAAATGTGGGCGGCAGGAACTGCATCGGCCCGAGCGCGCCGGCTGACGAGACCATGCCGCCGCTGCCGTGGTGGGTCTCCACCTGGCCGATGGCGGCAAGGACGGTCCATGAGAGTCCGGGGCAGATCTGCGCCGCCCTCTGGTAGAGCGCCCTGTACAACGGCGGAATCGGGTAGGTGTCGGCTGCCTGCGCCGTCTGCGCGCTGGCCTCAGCTGCGGCAAGCCGAGACGCGGCGAGCGCGACGGCGGCGTCCCTCAGTGCCTGGAGATTCCTCGCCCGGCTCGATGCCTCGTCGAGGAGCGCCTGTTGCTGAGCCAGAATGCCTTGCAGATCCGCGAGTCGCTGGTTGACGGCGTCCGCGTTCGAGAGCCCATTGTCAATATGCGCCTGCGTGGCGACCAGGGTCGCCTTCGCGGCTGCCGCGACCCGAAGCGCGCTCGCCGCGCGAGCTGCGTCGGACGTGACAACGCCTTTGAGATACGGCAGCGAGTGCAGGTCGGCGGGATCTCCCGAACGCAGGGCGGTGATGTAGAGCGCGAGTGATCCGCCGGTTTCGTAGAGAGCCGCGATGTGGGTGTCTTGCTGGTTGACCAAGTCGTCAGCCTGTTGTTGCAGGTTTGCGTAGACCCGGCCCGCTGCGACTCCTGACGAGACTGCCTGGCCAAGCCCGGCCAGCGCGGTGTCGTACGCGGCCAACGCGACATCCACTTGGGGCTGCAGCTGGCTGATCTGCACCGCGAGGTGCCGGGCCTGCACCGTCGCCTGGCTGAGTGTGTCCGCCTCCGCCGGAACGCAGATAGCGAAGGTCGCGGCGACAAAAGCCAAGGCTGTTGCCACGGAGGCGTAGCGGCGCCGGCGGAGCTGGGGGCAGGTCACGCTTGGTTCGTCGACCGTCGGGTGGCCGTGCTTGACCGTCCACGGGGGTTGCGAGGGCCGTCGACGGCTAGCATCAAACGGTGCCGGCGCTTACCCCCTGGGAGATCGCCGGACTCTTCGGCGCCGGCATCATCGCCGGAACGGTCAACACGGTCGTTGGGTCGGGCTCGCTGCTCACGTTCCCGACCCTGGTCGCGTTTGGATACTCGCCACTGGTCGCGAATGTGTCGAACACTCTCGGGCTGGTGCCCGGCTCGATCAGTGGGGCCGTCGGCTACCGGCGTGAGCTCGTCGGCCAAGGCAACCGGCTCAAACAGCTCGGCGCCCTCTCGTTGGCCGGTGGGTTGCTCGGAGCGGTCCTGCTGCTGGCACTCCCGAGTACCTCATTCGAGCGTGTTCTGCCCTATCTGATCGTCGTCGCATGCGTCCTGGTCGTCGTGCAGCCTCGGCTGTCGGCCCGGATGATTCGCCGCGCCGCGCAGCGACCCGATCGGCAGCGCCCGCACGCGTTGCTCGACGTCGGGGTGTTCCTCACCGCGATTTACGGCGGCTATTTCGGTGCGGCACAGGGCGTGATCCTGGTCGCCCTTCTCGGCATCTTCATCGAGGACCATCTCCAGCGGCTGAACGCTGCGAAGAACGTGCTGGCGGCACTCATCAACGGGGTCGCCGCAATTCTGTTCGTCATTTTCGCGCCTATTGCCTGGCTGCCGGCCGCCCTACTCGCCGTTGGCGCGACGATCGGTGGTCAGATCGGGGCGAAGGTGGGACGCCGCTTGCCACTCGGTCTGCTTCGAGCGTTCATCGTCGTGGCCGGCCTGGCAGTTGCGGTCAAGTTGGTCGTGGCGCCATGAGCGCTAGTTTCGGCGCTTTCTGCCCACCAACATCCTGATCGCGAAACCGGCCACGATCAGGATGGCGGCGATGATGATGAGCGCGTGGATGAGCGCGTGGAAGATGAGGGCCACCACGAGACCCGCGACGAATCCGCTTCCGAACAAGGCGGCGCTCGCGCGCACGATTCGGATCAGCGAACCCCGACCGCGGCCGCTGATGACTTGCAGGTCGTCCATGGAACCCAGCTCCTTCGAGTGATCAACACCTCCACGGTACGCCAGCCCGCGTCGTCCGGGATGATGCGTGCCGTGGGCACCACCGCACGCGTCGACAACGTCGCTGATCCGCGGCTCGCCGACTATCGCGCCCTGACCGATGTCGAGTTGCGCCGTCGTACTGAGCCCGCCGCCGGCATCTTCATCGCCGAGGGCGAACTGGTGATCCGCCGTGCCTTGCAGGCTGGCTACCCGATGCGGTCGGCACTCATGAGCGAGCGCTGGTTGGCGTCAGTTGCGGGGCTCGTTGCTGAGGTCGAGGTACCGCTGTACGTCGGGTCGCAATCCCTGCTGGAAGGCGTGACGGGGTTCCACGTGCATCGCGGCGCGTTGGCCGCGATGGGCCGGTTGCCGTTGCCCAGTGTCGGCGATCTCCTCCCGCGATGCACGCGCATCGTGGTACTTGAGGAGGTGAACAGCCACACCAACCTCGGTGCGATTTTTCGCTGTGCCGCCGGGCTTGGCATGGACGCCGTGTTGCTCAGCCCGACCTGCGCCGACCCGCTCTACCGACGTTCGGTGCGGGTCTCGATGGGCGAAGTGTTCGCCATACCGTACGCGCGATTCGACCAGTGGCCTGCTGGGCTCGGCGAACTCACCGTTGCCGGCTTCGAGCTGTTCGCCTTGACTCCCGACGCGGCCGCGACGCCACTCGATGAGGTGGTCATAGCGGACGCCGACAAGCTGGCGTTGCTGCTCGGTTGCGAAGGCTCAGGTCTCAGTGCGGCTGCTTTGGCCTTCGGCGGCACGCAGGTTCGAATCCCGATGCGCAACGGAGTCGACTCGCTGAACGTCGCGGCAGCGGCGGCGGTGGCCTGTTACGCGTTCTCGACAAGGTCGCGGTGACATCGGTTCGGAACATAAGCGAGCCGCCGGGTCAGTGGGGGGTCGACCCGGCGGCTCACGATCGAAAAGCTGTCAACGCGTTGGGCTGACTAGTTCCACTTGCTATCGCGCATGGCGGGCCTCCTCGTTATTGCGGTGACCGAGGGCGGGGCCGACCCCGGAGGATCGTGCCATCTGCCGAAGCCTGTTTCGGCAGCCAGCCGTCCGGACTGAAGTGACCATAAAACACCCAAATCACCCATCAGTCACTTCGGTCCTCAAGATGACGCGCAACCCTTAGGCTTGACTCGACTACGGCGCGTGATCGTGAGCGGTCGCGCGCATCGGTATCGAGCGTTCCGGGGGTGCGCCATTTCGACCGACTCGTCGGCTTCGGTGCCTACCCGCACGCTGCCTGCCGGTTCGCACCGTCGCCGCGCCTTCGACCCGGCGCGCATCGCGCGTGCGGTACGCGCAGCTCGAGCATTTTGGGTCACCCGCTCGTCATGGACTCTGCGGACGATGCCTCGCACCGCGCAGGCGTTTGTGCTGGGTGTCGACGTACTGTTCGTCCTCGCTCTGGTGCTCGCACTGGCTCGCACGTCGATCCATGTACATGACCTGACCACGTTCGGTGTGCTCGTCGGTTGCGGAGTGCTGTCGATCGAGGGCTCGCTGCGCCTGGTCTGGCGCCAGCCACAAGCCGGCACGCTCACCAACGACATGCTCGGCGTATGGACGTTGCCGGTCGCGCTGGTTTTGCCGCCGATGTACGCGCTGCTCGTGGTGCTCCCGCTGGAGGGGTATTTCTACTTCCGGGTCATGCGACGAGTCCCGGTCAAGTGGATGTTCAACACGGCGTCCGCCGGGCTGGCGGGATTTGTCGCGGCCACCATGCACGTGCTGTTTCTCGGCCATGAGCCGACCGGCGTTCGCGCGCTGGTCGGCACCGGCACGGCTCTGGCTCTGACCGTCGCGTGTGCGCTGGTTCGGCAAGCAATCAACAGCGTGTTCATCGCGGAGGTGATCGCGCTGACCAAACCGGGCGCCCGCCTCTCTGACGTGTTCGCTGACCGCGAGGCGTGGGGTGGCATCGCAGCGGAATCGTGCACGGGGATGTTGGTCGCAGTGGCATGCACGGCGGCGCCGTACGCCGTGCTTCTCGCGATCCCACCTGTGCTCGTCTTGCAACGCACCTTGCTGGTGGCAGAGTTTCGCGAGGCGGCCCGAACCGACGCAAAGACAGGGCTGGCGAACTCGGCGTACTGGCGTGAGGTGGCGGAGCGCGAGATCACCCGAGCCCGTGGCGGTGGCGAGCCGCTCGCCGTCCTGCTCGTCGATATCGATCATTTCAAGCTCGTGAACGATCGCTACGGGCATCTGACCGGCGACGACGTACTGCGCGGCGTTGCCGACGGTCTGACGCAGGGCCTTCGACCGCGCGACTTCGTCGGCCGGTTCGGTGGCGAGGAATTCGTCGTCCTGCTTGCCGGTTCTGACCTTCAGCAGGCCAAGCACACCGCTGAACGCATCAGGGCCCGCGTTGCAGAGGTCGCGGTACAAGCGTCGAGCCGTGGCGAAGAAGTACGGGTCACGGTTTCTGTCGGGGTGGCGGCATTTCGCGATAGCGGCCACTCGGTACATGAGCTGCTCGATGCCGCCGACACCGCCCTTTACGCGGCCAAGCACGCCGGCCGCAACTGTGTGCGCGTCGCCGAAGGCACCCGCCAGCAGGTGCTCGACCTCACGACCGACCAACGGGTGATCGACCTGCGCGCGCAAGCCGACACCGTCACCTAGCAACTGCTCGTAACGAAGTCGGAACGGGCTAGCACTAGCCTGCGACCGTGGTGAAGTCGGTGAGCGCGCGTAGCCCGGATGCCAGTCGCTGGTTGACGGTATTGGCGGTGACGACCCTCATCGTGTCATTGGTGCTGGTCGGTGCGAGTTTCGCGCTGAACGCCGCGTCCAAGCAGTTGCAAGCATCGGCCGCTGGCTTCGCGGCACTTGTCCTGTCATTTTCGGTGGTCGGCCTCATCGTCACTTTGCGCCAGCCGCGAAACGCGATGGGGTGGATCCTGGTCGGCGTCGGGATGTGCTTCATCATCAACAGCTGCGCATCCGCGTACTCGGTGCTCGACTACCGGATGCATCGCGGGCTGCCGTTGGGTCCAGTTGCCGTTCTGGTGCAGCCGACGTGGGCCCCGGCGATCGCGCTGCTCGGGCTGGCGGTGCTGCTCTTTCCCGATTCGCGGTTGCCCTCACAACGGTGGCGCGTCGTGACCTGGGGCTTTGTGGGGTTCGCCGGGTTGTGGATGTTCGGCGCGTTTGCGATTGCTCTCGATGCCATCGCGACGCATACGATCCAGGTCACCTCAGGCGGCGATCTGTACCAGGTTGACAACCCGTCGGGGGCGTGGGCCTGGTGGGGCGTCGTGCAGGACATCTTTTTCCCCGTTCTCGGGGTGGTCTGGGTGTCGTCGCTGGTTCGCCAGATTCGTACCTTCCGGAATTCGACCGGAGACCGTCGTCTCCAGCTCAAATGGTTGATGGCGGGCGCATCGGTGTGCGTCGTCGGCGGCTTCCTCAGCGTGCCGTTTTCGCAGAGTTCATCGGCTGCTCTTCGAGTGGTGGGCACGGTCGGCACCCTCGGTCTGTTGGCGCTCCCGCTGAGCATCGGGGTGGCGATTCTCAAGTATCGGCTGTACGACATTGACCGCCTGATCAGCCGGACCTTGTCGTACGCCGTGGTCACCGGCGTGCTCCTCAGCGTGTACGTCGGCATCGTCGTACTGACGACCGATGTGCTGTCGTTCTCGTCTCCGGTCGCTGTCGCGGCATCAACACTTGCGGCGGCCGCATTGTTCAGCCCGATTCGGCGGCGCGTGCAACGTATTGTCGACCGGCGCTTCAATCGCGCCAGTTACAACGCCGAGGCCACCGTCGCGGCATTCGCGGCGCGACGGCGTGGCTCGGTTGACCTCGACTCGGTGCTGGGCGATCTTCTTGACGCTACTGGGCGCGCCGTCGAGCCAGCTCACGCATCGATCTGGATCAATCAGCGCACCTCCCGTTGACGGTAGATTCACCGGTATTGCGCGTTAAAGGTGGCTCGTGCAGGTTTGGCCGGTGTGCGCTCAGGCATAACCAATTCATGGGGTACGAACAGGGCGCCGTGGCCGACAGGCAAGCCACGCCTCTCCCCCCGCCTCAAGTACGCCATGCAGTCAAGAAGACGCTCGCCGGGCCTGCCGCGCTGTGCGGCGCCGGACCGATCGAGATCCGGCTTCTCGGCAACTTCGACACCGAAGCCGAGAATGTGTGCCCGCGCTGCACCGAGGTACTGGCGGCGCAATGACCGGTCTCGGCACCTCAAGCCCTGGACGACCCGACTAGCTCACCCGATTGCGGCGGTGCGCCGTTGCTGCCAGCCAAACCGCCAACACGAAAATGACGATGCCGTCGACCACGTGCAAGCCACCCACCCACGCGTGGTGTTCGCCACCACCGGCCAGCGCCGGCTGCGCCACCAGAGCCAGCACCGCAAGCACGAACGTGCGGATGACGGTCGCGCGGTTGACCCGTGCGGCCAGCGCGAGGAGGAACAGGAGGACGGCCACCAGACCGAGAACGGAACCGAGCCCACGGTGCGGGTCAAGGCTTTTCGCGTCGGCGATCTTGGCTGAATGGTCACCGAAGATACCCTTGCCCGCCAGGAAGATCAACAGCACCAGCGCCACGACGTAAAGCCCCATGAGGTAGCGGTAGACCCGATCTACCGCGGCTCGCCATCCGGTGAGCGCCACGCTTGTCGCTCCTGCTCGTGCTGCACGGTCCTTCATGTGACCTTCTCCTCGTTCGTCATTGTGCGGGGTGGAGGTTAAAGACGTCACGCAACGCCGTTTCGGCCGCGAGTTCGCCACAGCGACCGTGCACACCTGGGCCAGGCGGCGTCGATGCAGAACATAG
>Ga0080027_10000097_pt1 | contig 36888 bp, 32 predicted proteins | sample OrgsoiDNA2013046_FD_70962 | JGI IMG/M metagenome (GOLD analysis project Ga0080027, IMG submission 70962) | Permafrost soil microbial communities from the Arctic, to analyse light accelerated degradation of dissolved organic matter (DOM) -... | ecosystem: Environmental > Terrestrial > Soil >... | reverse complement strand
ACCTACATCGCAGGCCATCGGGGGTTGGTCGGAAGCGCCATCTGGCGGCACTTCGCGACGTCCGGCTTTGAGGCCCTTGTCGGCCGCACGTCGAGTGAGCTCGATCTGCGCGACCGCGACGCGACCTTTGCGTTCTTCGACGACGCCCGGCCGCGCACGGTGGTGGTGGCCGCCGCGAAAGTCGGCGGCATCATGGCCAACTCGACGTACCCTGCCCAATTCCTGTCCGACAACCTGCGCATCCAGCTGAACGTGCTCGACGCGGCGCTCGCCGTCGGTGTCGACAGGTTGCTGTTCCTCGGCAGTAGCTGCATCTATCCGAGGCTCGCACCGCAGCCGATCAACGAAGACTCGTTGCTGACCGGCCCGCTCGAGCCCACCAACGACGCCTACGCGATTGCGAAGATTGCCGGCGTCATGCAGGTGCAGGCGGCTCGCAGGCAGTACGGCGTGCCCTGGATCTCGGCGATGCCGACGAACATGTACGGGCCCGGCGACAACTTCGATCTCGAGACGTCGCACGTGCTGCCGGCGATGATTCGCCGCTTCCACGAGGCGAAGGTGACGGGCGCGCCAAGCGTCACGCTGTGGGGTACTGGCACGCCACGCAGAGAGTTCTTGCACGTCGACGATCTGGCGCGCGCGTGCGAACTCTTGCTCGAAAGCTACGACGACGCGGCACCGATCAATGTCGGCGTCGGCCACGACCTCACGATTGCCGAACTCGCGGAGCTGGTGGCCGGCGTCGTCGGCTACTCCGGTGGGCTTCAGTTTGATCCGAGCAAGCCCGATGGCACGCCACGCAAGCTGCTCGATGTGCATCGCGTGAACGCCCTCGGCTTTACGCCGCAAATATCTCTCGAGGCCGGGATTCGCTCGACCTACGCGTGGTTTCTCGAACAGCAGCTGACAACGCAAACACAGCGCTGACGCCCGCAAAAGCCAGCATCCCCAACGTAATTGTGCCCGGCCATGGGCTGGTGGCACCGATCGCGTGGGCAACCTTCGACGCCTGTCCGTGTAGGAGCGAACCGTTGTGCAGCCACAGCTTCGTGCACACGATGTCGACTGCCGTGACCTCGATGGCCACCGCCAACACCCACGTGAGAAGCGGCAACATCCGGGCAGCAATCGGCGGCAACATAGCGATCACGAGGTCGGCCCCAACAGCCGCGACGACGACCAAGCCGACGAATCCGGGATAGAGGTAGCGGCCTTGAATGCCGATCAACTGTCCGGTGCGGCTGTAGTCGGACCAGCCATGGAAAAGCAGTGGCACGACGACAAGGATCGTCGGCAGCAACACGATGCCGAGGTCGATCACCGTCACTTGTCGTCGGCTGGTCGCAGACGCGAAGAAGCCTTTCACGATCAGCGCGATGGCGAGCAGGCTCGCGATGAAGGTGATCGCGCCGGGCAGGCTCGGCGGCACAGTGAGCCCGAGGGCGCCCCAGAAGTCGGTCGTCATCCGGTCGAGCACGTGATGCGCGTAGGTGGCCGTGCTCTCCGCCTTGCCAGCTGGCAGCGGTGGCCACACCTCGTCGGCCTGCGTGTCGTTGAGACCTGGTGGTTGCACCGCCTTGTAGACGAGCAGATTGCGCAGCCACCAGAGGCCGCCGATCGCCCCGGCGATAACGACGATGCCGATCTGTGGCCACGGGAAGGTTGCTCGCGTCCGACGCCACGCCACGAGGTAGGCGAGCACGGCGATGGGTGGGAGCACGAGCGCGAAGCCCTTGGTGAGCAAGGCCAGCGTCAGGGAGACGCCCATTGCGACGGCGACTCGCCGGCGCAGGTCGCCGTCGAGCACCCTGACCACCTGGAGAAGAAAGAGGCTCGTCAGCAGGATGAGGAGGTCGTCATTGTTGACCGACGCGCCGAGGCGTTCGAGTGCGGGTACTAGCAACGGGGCGAAGGCAGCAGCGACGGCCACCTGCTCGCGCGCGAATCGCCTCACAATCGCCCAGCAGATGAATGGCAGCGGCAGCAAGAACACCACGTCGAGCAGGCGCAGCACTGCGACGGTCTGGTCCCATGCGACATGCGACGACAGCGGTAGGGCATCGAGAACGCCGGCCGCGACGAGGTAGTAGCCGGGTGGGTGCTGCGCGAGCTGGTTGGGCAACGCGCCTTGCACGACGTGCAGCGTTGCGCCGCCCAGGGCGTTGAACGTCGGGCGCTTCGCCCGGTCGAGTGGCGTGTACGTCACGAACGGTGGCAGGTCGTGTGACGCGTAGTTCTGGTAGCTGCTGTTGACCCCGTCGACGTAAGGGGCTGCGCCCGGCGTCGGAGTGACGTCGCCGTGCTGAGCGGAGAGCACCCGCGAGACGTGCCCCGTCTCGTCGAATGCAAAGTACGCCGGGTAGAGCACGGTGAACACGACCATGACGCCGAGGTGCAGGGCCATCGCCGCCCAGACCGCGACTGGCGGTTTCTTCGGCGCGGTGGTCGAGCCGAGGTCGGGCTCCTCGGCGCTACGGCGATGCCGATGCCGGGCCGACTCGGGCTCCCGCGGCGCCTCGGTGAGATCTGGGCTCGACATGGTCTCGTTTCCGCGTGGGCGAACCCCCGTCCGTCCAGGCCGAAACGTTAGTCCGATGAGCGCGCAACCAGTCGGGGGCTCGCCGTCCGTAGCTTCGCCGATCTGCCCTGTGTGTCACCCGCACTCGCCTAAGCTGCGGAGAAACACGGCAGAGGGGGCAGGCTCATCGACGCGATCGTGCTGGTCGGCGGTAGGGGTACCCGACTGCGGCCGCTCACCCTCAGTGCCGCCAAGCCGATGTTGCCGACCGCTGGCGTTCCCTTTCTCACCCATCAACTGGCCCGCGCCGGCGCCGCCGGAGTTGACCACGTGGTACTCGCCACGTCGTACCGCGCCGAGACCTTCGAGGCGCACTTCGGTGACGGCTCGGCCTTCGGTCTCGACCTCGAATACGTCACCGAGACCGAACCCATGGGCACCGGCGGCGGCATTCGCAATGTCGCGGCGCGGTTGCGCGGCGCCGCCGATTCGCCGGTGCTGGTGTTCAACGGCGACGTGTTGTCGGGCCATGACATCGCCGCGCAGGTCGCGTTGCATCGTGACCGTGAGGCGGCGGTCACGCTGCACCTCACGCACGTCGCCGACCCGCGCGCGTTCGGCTGCGTCCCGATCGATAACCAAGGCAGGGTGCGCGCGTTTCTTGAGAAGGCCGCCAATCCGATCACCAACCTCATCAACGCGGGTTGCTACGTGTTCCGGCGCGATGTGATTGACGAAATCCCTTACGGCAGACCGGTTTCCGTCGAGCGGGAGACCTTCCCGCAGCTGCTTGAATCGGGAGCGTACGTCGCCGGCTTCGTCGACTCTTCGTATTGGCTGGATCTCGGCACCCCCGCCGCATTCGTGCAGGGATCATGCGATCTGGTCCGCGGTATCGCGCCGTCACCTGCGGTACCTGGCCATCTCGGTGACGCACTCGTCCTTGCCGGGGCGAAGGTTTCGCCTTCCGCGGTCGTCGTGGGCGGCAGTTGTATCGGTGCGAATGCGAGCGTCGGCGATGGTGCAGAAATCCATGGTTGTGTGGTGTTCGATGACGCCGTGATTGAAGGCGGTGCCGTCGTGCGCGGCAGTGTGATCGGCCGCGGCGCGCGCATCGGTGCCGGTGCGGTGCTTGACGGAGTGGTCATCGGCGACGGCGCCGACATCGGTGGCGGCAACGAACTCGTGACCGGCGCACGGGTATGGCCGGGCGCGGTAATAGCGCCGGGTTCGGTGCGCTTCTCGAGCGACGAATGATCGCCGAATGACGCTGACGGCGGCCGTCTTACCGCTGCAACGGCGGTATCGCCCAGGCGGCGCGCTCGATCTTGGCGCAACCCTGCAGCCCCATCTCCGTAGTCGGTACGACCCGTGCCATCGGGTCGGCTCCGACGGTGCGCATTGGCGAACATGGCGGACGCCGATGGGCCCGGCAACCCTTCGCCTTACCGCTGACCCTGGCGCGGGGGAGATCGACGCCCAGGCGTGGGGAGCTGGGGCAGATTGGGCACTTGACGGCGTCCCTGCGTTGCTCGGTGCTGCCGACGACTGGACCGGGCTCGACCTGCCGACCGGCATCGTGCGCGACACCCGGCGCCGGCTCAGTGGTCTGCTGTTGAGTAGCAGCGGCCGGGTGTTCGAGGCGTTGGTGCCGGCGATTCTTGAGCAGCTCGTCACGGGTGCGGAGGCGCGCCTGAGCTGGGTGCGGCTGCTGACGCGTTTCGGCTCGGACGCGCCTGGGCCGGCGCCCGAGGGCATGCGGGTGTTTCCCGAGCCGGCCGTGCTGACCCGCGTTCGTGACTGGGAGTGGCACCGCATTGGCCTCGATGGGCGCCGCCGGCAGACCATGATCGGGGCCGCGCATGTCGCGCACCGGCTCGACGAGGTTGCGGCATTCGACGTCGATGCGGCGGTGAAGCGGTTGCTCAGTGTGCCGGGCATCGGTGCATGGACAGCGGCCGAGGTCGTGCAGCGAAGCCACGGCGCGCCCGACACTGTGTCGGTCGGCGACTACCACCTCCCCAATACCGTCGGCTTCGTGTTCACCGGCCGCCCGCGCAGTGATGATGCGCAGATGATGGCGTTGCTCGAGCCTTACCGGCCACACCGGCAACGCGTCGTCCGGCTGGTTGAGGCTTGCGGCGTTGCTGTTCCGCGTCACGGTCCGCGCATGGCGCTGCGCGACTACCGGCGGATCTGATGGCGCTTGACGACATCGATCAGCGGATCCTGGCCGCATTGCGCGACGACGCGCGCGCAAGTTTCGCGGTGGTTGGAAGCAAGGTCGGACTCAGCGCGCCGGCGGTGAAGCGCCGCGTCGACAAGTTGCGATCGACGGGAGTCATCATCGGCTTCGCGGCGATCGTCGACCCGTCGGCGTTGGGGTGGACCACCGAGGCGTACGTCGAGTTGTACTGCCAAGGCAAGACCTCGCCGTCGGCGATCGCCGATGCGGTAGCGCGGCACCCCGAGGTGGTCGACGCCTGCACAGTGTCGGGCGATGCCGATGCGCTGATCCACGTCGTCGCGGCCGACATGCGGCACTTTGAAGACGTGCTCGAGCGGATCGGCGCCGAGACGTTCGTGGTGCGCACGAAGAGCGTCCTTGTGCTGTCGCGGTTATTGCGCCGGGAAGCCGCTACCGACCCGACCTGAGGTTCGGGTGGTCCGCTGGCGACTTCCGCGCGGGGTTACCCGACTTCGCATCCCTGGTGGTTCCGACAAACCCGACGTACAGGTATATCCCGGGCAAGCGAACAGCCACCAGGGATGCGAAGTGGTCGAGGCGCGGCGGGCTCCGCCTGGAGGTCCCCGTCCTAGCCGCCGAGTAGCCTGGACGGCGAGCGGCGCGCAACGAATCGATGGCCGGAAGCGATTTCACGCAACGATCCGCCGCGAATACGCAAGGGACCGGGCTTGTTCGAAAGCCCCACGTCAGACAGTGTGAGGCTAACAGCTAAGTGTCGCGGCCGACCATGCTTTCCGCGCACCCGATCACGGAGGCGAGCGATGACGGTGACGGCGACTCCGGCCCCAGCGGCTCTGACCCCAGCGGCCAGCACGAGGCCGATCGCCGCGCCGACAGAGCGGGTAGCGACCAACAGGCGCTACCTCATGTGCGAGCCGCGGCACTTCGCTGTGCGATACGCGATCAACCCCTGGATGGATCCGTCGGTGCCGGTCGACACCGCTCTCGCCGTGCGGCAGTGGCGCGCTCTGGCCGATACCTACCGCCGTCTCGGCCACCAGGTCGTCGAGATCGAGCCAGTCGACGGGCTGCCTGACATGGTCTTCGCCGCCAACGGCGCCACCGTGGCGAAGGGCCGCGTGTACAGCGCCAAGTTCCGCTACGCCGAGCGGCTGGCCGAAGGCCCGGCCTACCTCAACTGGTTCCGCGCCGCTGGGTACGTCGAGACGCACGAAGCCGAATTCGTGAATGAGGGCGAGGGTGACCTGCTCCTAGCCGGACGTCGCCTGCTGGCCGGCACCGGATTCCGCACCGATCCTGCGGCGCACAAAGAAGCCGGCGACGTGCTCGGTCTGCCTGTCGTCACACTCGAACTGGTTGACCCGCGCTACTACCACCTTGACACGGCGCTGTGTGTGCTCGGAGATGACGAAATCGCCTATTTCCCAGGCGCTTTCAGCCCGGCAAGTCAGGCCGTGCTCCGTGAGCTCTACCCCGACGCGATCATCGCCACTGCTGCCGACGCTGCAGTGCTCGGGCTCAACGCCGTCAGCGACGGCTATCACGTCGTGCTCCCGGTCGAGGCCAGTGCGCTCGCGTCGAGGTTGCTTGCCCGCGGCTACCAGCCGGTGCCGGTGAGTCTCGGTGAGTTGCGCAAAGCCGGCGGCGGCCCGAAGTGCTGCACGTTGGAGTTGCGCGCATGAGCAGCGACCTGTTGGTCGAGACGCATCTATCGACCGCGCAATACATCGAGCTCGACGAAGCGCATGCGGCGCACACGTATCACCCGCTGCCTGTCGTGTTGCGTGAAGGCGCCGGCGCGTGGGTCACCGACGTCGAGGGACGCCGCTACCTCGACTGCCTCGCCGGCTATTCGGCGCTGAACTTCGGTCATGGTCACCCGGCCCTCCTGGCTGCAGCCCATGACCAACTCGATCGCCTGACGCTCACGAGTCGCGCATTTCATCATGACCTGCTCGGCGCCTTCACTGCCGAACTTGCAGCGCTGTGCGGCATGGACGCCGTGTTGCCGATGAACAGCGGCGCCGAGGCGGTCGAGACGGCGCTCAAGCTGGCCCGCAAGTGGGGTTACGAAGTCAAGGGCGTCTCGCCCGACCAGGCCAACATCATCGTGGCCCGCGACAACTTCCACGGCCGCACGATCAGCATCGTGAGCTTCTCGACCGACCCGACCGCCAAGGCCAACTTCGGCCCGTTTACGCCCGGCTTTCGCGAGGTCGCTTTCGGGGACGCCGATCAGCTGGCGCAAGCGATCGACGCCAACACCGTCGCGGTGCTCATCGAACCCATTCAGGGTGAGGCCGGTGTGGTCATTCCGCCCGATGGATACCTACGTGCAGTACGCGAGATCTGCACCGAAGCCAACGTCGTGTTCATGGCCGATGAGATCCAGTCAGGCCTTGGTCGCGCCGGCACCACGTTTGCGTGCGACTACGAAAACGTGCGACCCGATGTCTACATTCTCGGCAAGGCACTCGGCGGCGGCATCATGCCGGTGTCTGCTGTCGTGTCGACGTGGGACGTCATGGGCGCGTTGCACCCTGGCGAGCATGGCAGCACCTTCGGCGGCAACCCGTTGGCCTGTGCGGTCGGGCGAGCCGTTGTCGGGCTGCTCGCGACCGGTGAATTCCAGCAACGCAGCGCCGTACTCGGCGCGCAGCTGGCCGACCGGTTGGCCAGCCTCGTCGGCAACGGCGTCGTCGGGTTCCGCAGCCGCGGCTTGTGGGCCGGCGTCGACATCGACCCCGCGATCGGCACCGGTCGCCAGGTGTGTGAGGCGCTGCTGCGTCGCGGCGTGCTCGCGAAAGACACCCACGGTTCGACCGTTCGGTTGGCGCCGACGCTCGTCGTGACGACCGGCGAAGTCGACCACGCCATCGACGCCCTTGCCGCCGCGCTGACGGACCTCGCTCACTGATCACCCGTGCGGTCGTGGATTCGACAACGGGCGCGAGGAGTACCCGTGGTTGCGCATGCTCTCCTCGGTTCCCGACGGCAATGGGGGTTGGGCCGAGCCCGGGATGGCTGTCGATCTGCCGCCCGACATCAATGGTCCGGTGACGTTCGTGGCACTCGACCCCGGTGCTCATTGCGGCGAGGATCGATGCTGGAGTGCGGCAGTCAGGTCCACGGCGGCGGTGTCGGAGTGGTCGTTGAACGCCGTGTGCACCGTGGATCCGATCGCCCACGCGGCTTGCGAGTGGGCGCCATCGGCAGCGTAGGTGACCGCGAACACGCCGTCGGCTGGTGGCAGCGCGTGCGCGTGCAGGTGGCTGGCAAAGTTATCGAGGATCTGGTGCCAGGATTTGTCGTCTGAGCCGAAGAAGAGCACGAAATCCCAGCCGCTGCTCGACCAACGCACTTCGACAGGGCCTGGGCTGCCGGGGCAACTGACCGCCATCCCCTGCAAGCCCGAGCCGATGCTGATAGCCGCGACGCGATTCCCCGCGCATCTCACGGGTTGCGCATTTGCTAGACCTCCGCAGTCGAGGTTCCCGACGCGGGGATCGTTGAGCGGGAGTGCAGAAGAGCAGCGAGGCGCAACGCTTCGGTTCATTCGGCGGTCAACAGGAGTCGTTCCCGGGAAGAGCTGTTTGCGCGGCGGCTGCCGACACCAACCAACCCGGCGGGCAGCGGCGCCGCAGCGCGCAGCCGGGCCCGCAAGTCGTCGGTCACCGTCGGTGGTTGCGCCAACGCGGGCAGGAGGTTGGGTCCGGCGGTCGGATGCCCACCAGGCAGCAACGTGGCTACCACCGCGCCGGTCGCATCGCGCAGTTGCGCGCCGATCGAGTCGGTGGTGAACGCGACAACGCGGGTCAGCCGCTCGGGCGTCGGGTCACTCCCCGAGGTGGCGTCCTCGCAAGGGCCGTCGCCGCCGGACACATGGCCGACGAACAATCCGGCGGCGTCCGCGTTCCACTCGCCGGATACGTAGCCGCATCCGCTCCACAGCGATAGATCGTCGCCGAGCCGGAGTACCGATCCAGCCGGTTGTCCTGGTGCGATCAGTTGCCACGAACCGACGAGTCCCAGCGGATCAGTCGTGCCGGGGACGGCGACGCCACTGCTCGTCGGCAACGCACCGGCCTTGGGTAGTGAGGTGCCTGCGCTAGCGCACGACGACGCGGCGAGAGCTATCGCGGCGATCGCACCAACTGACCACCAGGAACGCCGCACCGAACCGCCTCCCTTGCCATGATGACGTGTCGACGCGCCAGTTGGTGCTTAGACCGCGGGCATCCCGACCGCGGGCATCCCGACCGCGGGCATCCCGACCGCGATCAGGCCGAGCGGGTGCCCGGGCTCAACGCCTGTCAGCGCAGCCACCTGTGTCTGCGCACTCCCCGGCAACCACACCCACCGCGACGCCAGTTGCTCGATCGCGAGGGCCACGAGCACGTTCTCGATCGCCGCACCGGCCGCAAGCAGGTCGGGTGCCGACGGCGCATCGATCAGATACGGCACGATCACCACCGCGGCCGCGCTGATCACGTCGGCGAAAGCAAAAAGCTCAAGCGGGACATCGCGGGCCGGCCACACGATGAACCGCACTGCTTCCCACCCGGGCGGGCGCGCTGCGAGGTCGGCCGTCTTGAGTGCGCGGGCCACTCGGTCGAGATCGACGGCGCCCTCGGCAAACCGGATCGCGTCGACGCGGGCCGCGAGAACATCGCGGGTGCCGAGCGAGAACATATCTTCGTCGGCCGGGCGCACAACCGCCGAAATCCCTTTCGCAGCAGTACTTCCTGCCTCGAGAACGACCGCGAGACCACGCACGATCGCGACCGGCACGCTGTTGAGTTTGCCCTTCACGAGGTCGGCTGCGGCAGCAAGCTCGTCGACGGTGCACGTGAGTGTCACCTGAAGCTCGTTGCCGTAGGGATCGACCACTCCGCGCAAATCGTCGAAAGCCACAACGCCGGCGAACCCGACCGCGACATCGGTGACACCGACCCGCCAAGGTCGCCCGAAGGTGTCGCTCACGACCACCCCGACGTTTACTCCGAGCAGATCCAAAATCCCGTCCCGGATGCGCCGGGCAGACGCGTCGGAATCGACCGGCAGCACCACGACCTCGCCCTTCGCGACGTTCGACGCGTCGACGCCACCGGCCGCCATCACGAATCCGTGCCGCGTCACCACGATGCGGGTGTCGCCACGGCGAGCGACCACGCGCACGGTCTCGGCATCGATCGCGTCGTCACGCGACATGTCGAAGCGCTGACCTTCGGCCTTCGACACGATCTTCGAGGTCACCACCAACACGTCGCCATCGTGCAACGTAGGCGCGTGCGCGGCGATCAGCGTGGCGATATCGTCGCCGGCAATTACCTCGGGAATCCCTTGCACAGCAAGGACTTCGACGTTCACAAGTCGGCCGCAAGCTCGAGAACACCGCGGGCGATCGCCGCGGTGGCGTCGACGTCGACCATCAGCAGCGGCATCGCGCGCACGACGATGCCCTCGATCCGCCCAACAGTGGAAGCTGCGTCGGCGTCGTCGACCAGCCAGCCCCGAAGCAGTTCAGGCCCGTAATGCGAGGCAACCCCGCGCGCGGTGGTGGGCACCCCGATCGCGGCCAAACAGGCATCGGCCATGCCGCGAACCGGCGCATCGCTGATGATCGGCGACACTCCGACCACCGGCGCGGCGGCGGCGATCAACGCGGAGCGAATGCCGGGCACCTGAAGGATCGTGCCGATGCTCACCACCGGGTTCGAGGGTGGCAGAACGATCACGTCGGCCGTTGCGATCGCCTCGAGCACACCAGGCGCCGGCTGTGCGGCCGAAGCTCCGACCGCGACGATGCGGCGCGCCGGCACAGCGGCATGCAGGCGCACCCACCATTCCTGAAAGTGCACCGTACGTTCGCCGCCAGCGTCATCATCGAGCACGACGTGGGTCTCCACCGCGTCGTCCGACATCGGCAGCAATCGCACACCGGGCTGCCACCGCTCGCACAACCGGCGGGTCACCTCCGACAACGCGATGCCCGAAGCGAGCCACTGGGTGCGGATGATGTGGGTGGCGAGATCGCGATCACCGAGACCGAACCACTGGGGTTGTGCGCCGTACGCAAGCAACTCGTCTTTGACGGCGAACGTCTCGTCGGCGCGGCCCCAACCCTGCTCTTCGTGGATCCCGTTGCCCAGCGTGTACATCACGGTGTCGAGGTCTGGACACACCCGAAGACCGAACAACGTGATGTCGTCGCCGGTGTTGCCGATGACGGTGACAGCCGCATCGACGCGGTCAACCCGAAGCGCGGAAAGCAGCCCGCGCAGGAAGCGCGCGCCCCCGACGCCGCCCGCAAGGACGACGATCTGGCGACCCATTTTCGTCGTCTCGACCATGGCCGTTCATCGTCGCAGCAGCGGTGCAGCGGCGGTGCAGCAGTGGTCCACCGAGCGCCGCGAGGGACCTTTGCGGCCTCTCCGCGGGACCTTCAGGGGCGTCCTTAGCACCGGACGCCGACAGATCGAGTTGAGCGAATATCACCGTTTGGCTTGACTAGTGGGTAATGACGCGCATGTAATTCCACCAATGTTCTTCTTGAGCGGCGCATCGGAGCCCCGCTTCGAAGGCGATGAGGGTCGAGGAGGTACGCGGTGATCGAGATCTACCGCGAGGTCTACCCGCTGCACGGTGACGCTGCGGAAGCCGAATTGGAGGATGCCGGCTTCCCGCTCGACGTCGAGGAAGAGCTGCGCTGGCAGGAGCGGGCGCTGTGCGCGCAGACCGACCCGGAGGCATTCTTTCCTGAGAAGGGTGGGTCGACCCGTGAGGCGAAGCGGATCTGCACCACCTGCGCCGTCCGCTCAGAATGTCTCGAATATGCGCTCGGCAACGATGAACGCTTCGGCATTTGGGGCGGGTTGTCCGAGCGCGAGCGCCGCCGCTTGAAGCGTCGCGTCAGCTGAGGCTTGTGGTTCGTGGTCCCGGTCGGTGAATGCGAGCCGACCGGACGGTTGTCTCTCGCGGCCCACGGCGGGCGGCTGCGTATCGCATAGGCTGGGGCTTTCGTCGACTTCTGTGCAACCTCCCGGCCTGGCCGTATGACTTCATCTGCCATCAGAACCGACCGACTGGTCCGCCCCCGTCACGTCGTCACTGCGGTGCTCGTCGCCCATGACGGCGCTCGTTGGCTGCCTACAACCCTGCACGCGGTGAAGACCCAGCGCCGTCCGGTGCAGCGGTTCGTGGCGGTCGACACCGGCAGCCACGACGACACTCGGCAGCTGCTCGAGCGCGCGGTCGGAGCGGCGAGCGTCCTTGACGCGGCACGCGATACCGGGTTCGGCGCGGCCGTCATGATGGCCACGGCGGCGTTTGCGCACGCTCCTGGGCTGCCCTCGACCCGGTCTGATTCCGGTGCCGTGGTCGATTGGGTGTGGTTGCTGCACGACGACAGTGCGCCCGCGTCCGCGGCGCTCGAGGTGATGCTGGAGTTGGCCGACGAGATGCCGTCGGTCGCGGTGATCGGCGCCAAGTTGCGTGGGTGGGACAACCCGCGGGTGCTGCTCGAGGTCGGCGCGACTCTCGACCGCGGCGGTCGCCGCGAGACTTGGCTCGAGCCCGACGAACTCGACCACGGCCAGCACGATGGCGAGCGCGACGTGCTTGCCGTCAGCACCGCGGGCATGTTGGTGCGCCGCGACGTGTGGGACGAGTTGGCGGGTCTTGATCCAGCGCTGCCCCTGTTTCGCGATGACGTCGACTTCGGTTGGCGGGCGAACCTTGCGGGGCATCGGGTGGTCATCTGTACTCGGGCCGTCGTGCAGCATGCGCAAGCCACGACGAGCGGCTTACGACCGATCGCGTGCGGCCCCGCGCAGCGGCGCCGGCTCGATCGTCAGGGCGCGCTGTGGACGTTGCTCGCGAACTGTCCTGCGATGTGGTTGCCGTGGGTCGCCCTGCGATTAATGCTCGCGTGCGTCGTCCGATCAGCATTGTTTGTGTTGGCGAAGCGACCGTTTGATGCGTGGGATGAGTTCCGTGCGACCGTGTCGGTATTTCGTCGGCCGTTAGCTTTGCTGCGGGCACGCCGGGCACGCAAGGCCACGAAGCGGATCGGTTCGCGAGAGATCCGGTCGCTATTTGCTCCGCGTGGCACCCGGCTGCGGCGCTACGGAGAATCCGCTCGTGAGCGACTTGCTGATATCGGACGTCGTGACGACGACAACGCCGACGAGCGCGGGTTGATGCGGCGGATCTTTACCCAGCCTGGCCTGCTGCTTGTGCTCGGCCTGCTGATCGTTGCCCTCGTCGCGGAGCGCAATCTGCTATCGGGAACATTGCACGGCGGCACCCTGCTGCCCGCGCCGCGCGGGGCGTCTGACCTCTGGCGCACCTACACCGCGAGTTGGCACGACACCGGTTTTGGTAGCACGGTCGGTGCACCGCCGTATCTCGGGATTCTTGCGATGGTGTCGACGGTATTGCTCGGCAGCGCGCAGTTCGCGGTCAAGGTGCTGTTGCTCGGTTGCGTGCCGATCGCGGGTTTCACGGCGTATCGCGCTTCGCGCCCGTTGGCCGCGACGATGCGGCTGCGGGTGTGGCTGGCGGCTACGTACGCACTGCTTCCGGTCGCGACCGGCTCGATCGCCGCGGGTCGGCTCGGCACCGCCGTCGCGTTCGCGGTCTTGCCGCTCGTGTTGCTGTGGACCGGGCAGGCATTGCTGCCGGCACTCGGGGCTCGCGCTCGTGCGCAGCGTCGCACGTCACGACGGGCCGGACGGCGCGTTGTCGGCGTGCGACCGGCGTGGCCGGCGTCCGTGCTGCTGGCCTTCGGCGCGGCTTTCGACCCGATGGTCTACGTGCTGCTGGTGCCCTTGCTCGTGCTTGCGTTGCTCGTGTCGATCGTTCGGCTGTCGTGGGTCGGCGTGCGGCGCACGTGCGTCGTCCTTGCGGTGCCGCCGACCTTGTTGTTGCCGTGGTCGGCCCGGTTGTGGCACCACCCCGCGTTGCTTGTGCTCGGTCTCGGGCAACCTCGCGCCGGGCTGCAGTCGCCGCGGTTGCCCGCGCTCGACATGATGCTCTTGCATCCCGGCGGCCCTGGGCTGCCACCGGTGTGGCTCGATGCCGTGGTCGTGATCGCGGCGTTGGCCGGCTTGCTTCAGTTGACCAGACCAGGCCCGGCCCTGCTCGGTTGGCTGCTGGCCATCGACGCCCTTATCGGCGGATTGCTGGTGGCGCGCACCCAGGTGCGGACGCCCGGCGGCACCGAGGTCGTGGCCGGCTGGCCAGGCACGGCCACCGCACTTCTTGGAGCCGGCTTGCTCATGTCGGTCGCCGTGGCTGCCGCCCGATTGCGCGCCAGGCTGACGCAGACCGACTTCGGTTGGCGGCAACCGCTCGCGGCGGTTCTGGCCGCGGCTGCCGCGGTCACTCCGCTGGTGGCAGCGTTCGCCTGGATCGCAACCGGCACCGGACATCTCATCCAGGCCGGTTCGGTCGCCATCGTGCCGCCGTTCGTCGCGGCCGAATCCGACGCGCATGACGATGCCCGCACGGTGGTGTTGAGCCCCGCGGCGGGTGGCTTGGTCGACTACACCCTGCTGCGCGATCGCGGATCTCAACTCGGCGACGGCGACCTGCCACCCGACGCAGGTCACGTGCGGGTTGTCGACACCGCGGTCGCAGACCTGGCCGCCGGCGTCGGCCAGCGGGCGGCGACCGAACTTGCCCATGCGGGCATTCGCTACGTGCTGGTGCCGATCACGGCCGATGCAGGCCTCGGGGTCAGAATCGCGGCGGGCGGTGGCGTGTTGCCGCAGAACACCACCAACGGCTGGCGGGTCTGGGAGGTGCAGGCGAATGCCGGTCGGCTGGCCATCGCAGCCGCCGGCAATGACGATTGGCAACTGCCCGCCGATCCGGTGGCGGTCGGCCAGGATGCGCCCCCGTTGAAGATTCCGTTCTCGCTGAGCCAGCGACTGCTCGTGCTCGCTGAGGCCCCATCGCCGGCGTGGCGCGCGGTCGCCGTCGGTGAGGCGAGTGCGGTCGGTGCGGTCGGAGCCGTCGGCACGGCCGGCGAGATCGGGACGATTGGCGCAGGTGGTCAACCGACGAGCTCGAGTCCGGCTGCGCGCCGAGCCCGGGTGGCCGCTGGGACGCCGCTGGCCGCAGCCACTGCGGGTGGCCTCCAGGCGTTCGTGCTTCCCACCACAGCGGCGGACGTCGTGGTCTACCGCGCGCCCGATCGGCGCGCCGATTGGCTGGTCTTTGAGCTCGTGGTTCTGGTGGTCGCGCTGCTTGGGGCGATTCCGGCCGGCGGCCGTACGGTTCAGGCGGTGGACGCCGTGCAGGCGCGAGCATGAGGCGCGATCCCCGGCTCGTCGCCGTCCTGGTTGTCGGTGTTGTGATCGGGGTGACGTGGGTCGCTGCAGCGAAGGAACCTACGCCGGCGGGCTCCGTCGCCGCGAAGTCGTCGGTGATTGCGCTGCGGCAGACGACCTTGGCGTGCCCGCAGGCCGGCGGTGCTCCGGTCGACGGTGCCGCCCGGATCGCTTACGCGGATGCCGAAGCGACCGCCTCGACGAGTTCGAGCTTGTCGGCAGGTGCGCTCGGCCCCGACGGTTCTCCCACCCCAATCCCGCTGGACGCCGGCGGGGCGTGGGTGGTCGACGGGCCGAGCTCACTCGGGCCGATGCAGGTCAACGCGACCGGTCCGGTCGCGCCATCACTGAGCGCCGTGCAGTTCACCCGCGCGCCAGTGGGGCCGGCCGCGCAGATCTCGGCCGTCCAGTGCGAGGGCGCCACGACCGACGCCTGGTTCGCCGGATTTTCGAGCCAAGTAGGAGCGCACGCGGCGCTGTTCCTCAGCAACGTCGACGCGGTGCCCGCGAGCGTCGACGTGTCGATCTGGGGGGCCCAGGCTGGGGAGCCGAACATCCGGCGCGGCATCGCGGTCGATGCGTTGTCCCAGGTCGAGGTCTCCCTCGATCAGATCGAACCGGGGTTGTCGGTGGGCGTGGTGCACGTGGTCGCGACGGCCGGTCGGGTCGTCCCCGCTGTGCGTTATGACGCCGAGAACGGCTCGATCCCGCTCGGGGTTGATTGGGTGCCGCCGACCAGTGCGCCGGCAAAGGTGCAGACGGTGCCGGGGATCTTGGGCGACGCCGGCTCGCGTCGGCTGGTCGTTGCCGATCCTGGCCCGCTTGACGCGACGTTCTCGCTGGCGGTGGTCACGTCCGACGGCTCGTTCGAGCCCACCGAATTCGCGTCGCTTCAGGTGGCCGCGGGTGGGGTGTCCGACATCACCCTCGACCCCGTCCTGCAGACGGAGGCGGCCGCGGTGATCGTGACGTCGACCCAGCCCGTCGTGGTCGGTGCAGTTTCGGCACTGCCACTCGATGCCACCGGCGCATCGGATTTCGCTTTCACCGCCGCGGCCGCGCCGTTGTCAGGACCGACGGTGCTGGCTGGTGGCGAAGTAGCGGTACTGCGTCGCACCGAACTGCTGCTGTCCGCGACCGGCGCCGATGCCCAGGTCGTGGTGTCGATCCTGCCGACGGACCCGGGGTCGATCCGCGCCGACAACCCGATCACGGTGGCGGGTGGCACCACCACGGTGCTCGACCTGGCCACGCTGACGTCAGATCCGGCGCCCGGGGTGGTCGTGACGCCGGCGGGAGGTGGGCCGGTGTACGCCGCCTGGTCACTTGCGGAGATGAGTGTGGGGAGCAACGGTGCTACGAGCGCCGTCACCAACGCCGCGAGCGGCGCGGCGCCGCCCGCCGATGTGGGCACCGGGGCTATCACCGAACTCGTGCTTGCCACGCCGGTGCGTTCCCTGGTGCGACCGCCGGCCAGGTTCGACCCGGCAGTCGGGGTGCGCTAGCGGGTGGGGGATTACTCCTTGCCGGCGTTGGGGTCCCAGCCTTCGCCGTAGCCGGGATCGACGGCCTCAGGATCGAGGCCCAGCAGCTCGGCGACCTTCTCCACCACGACGTCGTGCACGAGTTCGGCCAGCTCATCGATTCCGGACGACCGGGCTTCAACCGGACGCCGGTAGACCACGACCTGTGCCGGCCGGCTGCTGGTGGCGGCGAACCACGCGCCGAGCGGGATCGGCTCGATGGTGCTGCGGCCGAGCAATGCGACCGGCGGTACGTCCTCGACCGCGAACTGGATCGTGGCCAGCTGATCGCCCAAGCGATGCTCAAGGTGTTCGACCGCGTCGACGACGAGGTCGTCGAACGCGGCGGCTCGGGTGCGACTGAGCGGCACGGCCTGCGGCGCGATCGGACCGCGCATTCCGCGACCCCGGCGATCGCGGCGGCGTGCAGGCGGCGGCGCTTGGTCGCCGGCGTGCTGCGGGTTATCACCGGCCACTGTCACGGCTCGCGAGCCTAGTCCCGCCGTCCACAACCGCGACACTTGTACGACACGCCGCGTGATCTCGGGCGGATCGCCCCGCGCGAGGCGTCGGACGACTAGCGTTCGCGCTCGTGAGCCCTCTTCGGCGATGTACCCGAACCGCGTGCGGGCAGCCCGCGGTTGCCACGCTCACGTATGTGTATGCCGAGTCGACCGCCGTCCTCGGACCGTTGGCCACTTATGCCGAGCCGCATTGCTACGACCTGTGCGCCCGGCACTCCGCGCGTCTGACTGCACCCCTCGGCTGGGAGGTCGTGCGGCTGGAGATCGCCGAGCCGACCGGGCCGACCGCCGACGATCTCGAGGCGTTGGCCGACGCGGTGCGCGAAGCCGCGCGTCCGGTCGTGGCGCTGCAGGGCACCGACGTCGGCTCGGGCACCGGGTCCGGCGCTGGCGGCCCGAGTCAGGGCCGGCGAGGTCATCTGCGCGTGCTGCACCCCCCGACCTCGTGACCGGACCGCTTCAACCGATGTCCGTTTTGTCCCAGACACGCCGGTTGCTAAAGCTCCTCGGGTCATTAGGCCGATAGGTGGAATGTCACCCATTCGGCTGCGGCCCACTTGGGTGATCAAGAAACTCGAAATTCGTTCGCGGGCGAACGTCGGCCCGATATCGATGCCCTAGGAGCACCCATGTCGAAGACCGCGAGCACCTTCCGAACCTCTCGCCAGACCTCTAGCGAGCTCAGTGGACCCGCATCACTGGTCAACGTGGAGGCCCGCAGCCTCGCGAAGTGCAGGATCTGCGGCAGTGAGCGGGTCACCGCGATCGAGATGACGCTCACCGACGGCTCGCGGGTGCACTTCGCGTCATGCCACCACTGCGAGAACCGCTGGTGGCTTCAGGGCGAAGCGCAGCTGACCTTCGACCACGTGATCGCCAAGACCCGCAAGATCGCCTGACCCACAGCCGGCTCGGTAGGCTGCCTACGCGCGCACCTCAGGTGCGGCGGCCGGATATCTGACGGCGAACGGGCGAGACCGAGCGAGGGCCCCAGTGCGCGACCTTTCCAAGATCGTGAAGGCGTACGACATCCGTGGCGTCGTCCCTGACGAACTCGATGCGGAGACCGCCGGCGCGATCGGCGCCGCATTCGCCTACTTCACCAAGGCACCGAAGATCGTGATTGCGCATGACATGCGCGAGTCGTCGGGTCCGTTGTCGCAGGCCTTTGCCGAAGGCGCGACAAGCCAGGGTGCGGACGTCGTGATGGCCGGCCTCGCGAGCACCGACATGATCTACTTCGCGGCCGGCAGTCTCGACATTCCCGGCGTGATGTTGACCGCCAGCCACAACCCGGCGAAGTACAACGGCATCAAGCTGTGCCTCGCGGGCGCCAAGCCGGTCGGGCAAGACACCGGTTTGGCCGACATCCGGGCGCTGGTCGAGAACGGCGTCCCGAACTTCAACGGGATGACCGGAACCATCACCGCTCATGAACTCGTCGACGACTACGCGGTCTTCCTCCGGCACCTCGTCGACCTCACGAACATCCGGCCACTGAAGGTCGTCGTCGATGCGGGCAATGGCATGGGCGGCTACACGGTGCCGCACGTGTTGAAGGATCTGCCGCTCGACATCGTGCCGATGTACTTCGAGCTCGACGGGAACTTTCCCAACCACGAAGCGAATCCGATCGATCCGAAGAACCTCGTCGACCTTCAGGCGAAGGTACTCGAAACCCACGCCGACATCGGTCTCGCTTTCGATGGCGACGCCGACCGCTGTTTCGTCGTTGATGAGCGCGGTGAGATCGTGTCGCCCTCAGTGATCACGGCACTGGTCGCCGTCCGCGAATTGAAGAAGAGCCCGGGCTCGGCGATCATTCACAACCTCATCACGTCGAAGGCGGTGGCCCAGATCGTGCGCGAGCACGGCGGTGTGCCGGTGCGTAGCCGGGTCGGGCATTCGTTTATCAAGGCCACCATGGGTGAGACCAACGCGGTGTTCGGTGGTGAGCACTCGGGCCACTTCTACTTCCGTGATTTCTGGCGGGCCGACTCCGGCATGCTGGCCGCGCTGCATGTGCTTGCGGCGCTGGGCGAAACGGCTGCTGGCACCACGTTGTCGCAGCTTCTCGCGGAGTACTCGCGCTACTTCGCGTCAGGTGAGATCAACTCGACGGTCGACGACCAGGTCGCCACCAGCGCCCGAGTGCGGGCCGTGTACGCCGGCACCGATGGGGTCGAGATCGATGACCTTGATGGCATGACCGTCACGGCGAAGACCTGGTGGTTCAACCTGCGAGCATCGAACACTGAGCCGCTGCTGCGGCTCAATGTCGAAGCCGACGACGAGGCGATGCTGCATCGCGTGCGCGACGACGTGCTCGCCCTCATCCGCGGGTAGCCAGATCCCCACAACCGAAGGACAGCTGTGAACCTTGACCCGTCGTTGCTGGAGATCCTGGCCTGCCCGGCTTGCCGGTCGCCACTCACCGTCGAGCGATTGCCTGACGCACCCAAAGATGCGGACGCCGAGGAGCTGGTGTGCACGAACAGCGAATGCCGTCGTGCCTACCCGGTACGTGACGACATTCCGGTTCTGCTGATCGACGAGGCGCGGATCCTGCCGGCCACATGAGCCTGCAATTCGACGAGCAGTTGCTCGACGACGCTGATGGCCTTGCGGCCGCTGACCTTGCGAGCATGTTGCGCACGATCGCAGGTTCAGGCGCGCAGGTCAGGGAGGCCGCGACACGGGCCGCCGAGGCCGATGTCGAATCGTTGTCAGACGAGCGGCCGCGTGCGGTCGTGTTGTCGGCGGTGGGGTCGAGCGCGGCCGCGTGCGAGGTGTTGCGGGCGCTGGTCGCCGACGACGTCCCGCTGCCGTTGGTTGAAGCGTCGGGTCCCACGCTGCCGCGCTGGGTCGGGCCGCTCGATCTGGTGATCGCGGTCTCCCGGTCGGGCACCGCTCAGCCGACTCTTGAGGCGGTCACCGAGGCCGGTCGGCGCGGCTGCCGGGTGGTGACGATCGCCGCGCCACGGTCGCCGCTCGATGTGCTGGGTGACCGGGTCCGCGGGCTGACGCTGTCGGTCGATAAAGCCGATCGGCACACTCGTACCAGCCTGTGGTCACTCGCCGTGCCCTTGATCTTGGTGGCCGATGCGCTGGGTCTCGTCACGGTGTCTCCCGACGCTGTCGCGCTGGCGGCTGATCGCCTCGACGCCACAGCCGAGAAGTGTCGGCCGGCTAGTGAGTCGTTCGTCAATCCGGCCAAGCGGCTCGCGATCGACATTGCCGGCACGCTGCCCGTCATCTGGGGTGCGGGCGGACTGTGCCGCGTCGCGGCGAAGCGTTTCGCGCGGCAACTCCACGCGAACGCGAAGTACCCGGCGCTCGACGGCGGGTTGCAAGAGGCTGCGCACGGCAGTGTCGCGCTGTTCGACGGTCCGTTTGCGACGACGCCGGCCGAGGACGTGTTCCGCGATCCGTTCGATGACTCGACGCCGACGTCGGTGCCCCTTCGGGTCGTTTTGATGCGCGATGCTCCCGAGAACGAAGGCGATGGCGACGCCAGTTTGCGTCGTGCTGCCGAACATCTCGCTCGCGAGCGAGGAGTACGGACCAGCCAGGTCATGGCCGACTCGGGACAAGCGGTCGAACGGCTCGCGCAGCTCATTGCGCTCGGCGATTTCGCGAGCGTGTATCTCGGTCTCGGACTGGGCATCGATCCGTCGCCGACCCGGTCGGTGCTGGAGATGAAGGAGCGCATCGAGTCGGCCCGGAGGAATCGCGAAGGATGAGCACGGAGGGCGGAAGCAGGGCAGTCGTTGCTGCGTTGGCCTCCAACCTGGGCATCGCCGTCACCAAATTCGTTGCCTTCGCCTTCACCGGCTCGTCGTCGCTGTTGGCCGAGGCGGTGCACTCGGTCGCCGACACCGGAAACCAGGGTCTCCTCCTGCTTGGTGGTCGGCGCGCCCGCAAAGAGCGCGATCGCGCTCATCCGTTCGGTTACGGGCCGGAGCGCTACTTCTATGCGTTCGTCGTCTCGTTGGTGTTGTTCAGTATCGGCGGTCTGTTCGCGATCCTCGAAGGCGTGACGAAGATCGTGCATCCGCACCATCTTCAGGATGCTGGCATCGCCGTCGGTGTACTCGGAATCGCGATCGTTTTGGAGTCGCTGTCTTTCCGCACCGCCCGCGTGGAGTCGCAGAAGCTGAAGGGCGATCAGTCCTGGGTCAATTTCGTCCGGCGCACGAAGAATCCTGAGCTCCCCGTCGTCTTGCTCGAAGACAGCGCGGCACTCGTCGGTCTTGTGTTCGCGCTTGTCGGCGTCCTCCTTACGGTGCTAACGCACAATGCGCGCTGGGACGGTGCCGGCACGCTCGCCATCGGTTTGGTGCTCGTGACGGTGGCCATCATCTTGTCGGTGGAGACAAAGAGTCTCCTGATCGGTGAGTCGGCCGGTGCCGATGTCGAGCGGCGCATCGTCGAGGCGCTACTGGGGGGCTCGGAGGTCGAACGGGTGATCCATTTGCGAACCTTGCATCTGGCGCCCGACGATTTGCTGGTGGCCGCGAAGATCGCCATTGCGCGAGACGACACTGGAGCCGAGGTCGCGGCGGGGATCGATGCTGCTGAACGACGGGTGCGGGCCGCGATTCCTATCGCGCGGGTGATCTACCTCGAGCCCGACCTTGACCGCGGGCCGCGCGACCGCTCCGAGCCGATCGAGAGCGCCGGGGACCCGAACCAGCCGGTCGACACCGAAGATCCGCCGTCAACGCTGGTCGAAGCTGGCGGTGACCCATCCGCACAGTGACAACGCGTCGACGCACTATCCTTGGGTGTCGAGTTGCGACTCGACACGTTGGCGACGTGGCGTCGCTAGCCGAACCGGTGGCATTTCGATGAGCGAGGAGACACAGGCATGACGCTCGACTTCAAGGTTGCCGATCTAGGGCTGGCTACCTTTGGACGCAAGGAGATCTCCCTCGCCGAGCACGAGATGCCCGGGCTGATGGCGATGCGCGCGCAGCACGGTGCCAGCAAGCCTCTGACCGGCGCCCGCATCACCGGTTCATTGCATATGACGGTGCAAACCGCCGTCCTGATTGAAACTCTTGTCGCCCTTGGTGCGCAGGTGCGATGGGCGAGCTGCAACATCTTCTCGACGCAAGACCACGCGGCTGCGGCGATTGCTGTTGGCCCGACCGGGACGCCCGAGAGCCCTCGGGGTGTGCCGGTGTATGCGTGGAAGGGTGAGAGCCTCGAGGAGTATTGGTGGTGCACAGAGCAGGTCTTGATGTGGCCCGACGGTGACGGTCCGAACATGATCTTGGACGACGGCGGTGACGCCACGTTGTTGGTGCACAAGGGTGTCGAATACGAGAAGGCAGGCGTTGTGCCTGACCCGTCGACCGCCGACTCCGAAGAGTTCGAGGTCATCTTGGGCGTGCTCACCCGCTCATTGAAGGAAGACCCACGGCGATGGACGACGATTGCCGGTGGCCTTCGCGGCGTGACCGAAGAGACCACGACTGGCGTGCATCGGCTGTACCAGATGCAGGCCGCTGGTTCCCTGCTGTTCCCCGCGATCAACGTGAACGACTCGGTGACCAAGTCGAAGTTCGACAACAAGTACGGGTGCCGGCATTCACTGATCGACGGCATCAACCGCGCGACCGACGTACTGATCGGTGGCAAGGTTGCGGTCGTATGCGGGTACGGCGACGTCGGCAAGGGTTGCGCCGAATCACTGCGCGGCCAGGGCGCGCGGGTCATCATCACCGAGGTCGACCCGATCTGCGCACTGCAGGCGGCGATGGACGGGTACCAGGTCGCGACGCTTGAAGATGTGGTGTCCACCGCTGACATCTTCATCACGGCGACGGGTTGCCTCAACGTCATCACCGCCGATCAGATGTCGCGCATGAAGCACCAGGCGATCGTCGGAAACATCGGTCACTTCGACAACGAGATCGATATGGCCGGCCTCGCGAAGGTGCCGGGTGTGGAGCGCATCAACATCAAGCCGCAGGTCGATGAGTGGATGTTTTCGCACGGTCGCGCGATCATCGTGTTGTCGGAGGGGCGGCTGCTGAACCTCGGCAACGCGACCGGCCACCCAAGCTTCGTGATGAGCAACTCGTTTACGAATCAGGTGTTGGCGCAGATCGAGCTGTACACGAAGACGGCCGACTATCCGGTGGGCGTGTATGTCTTGCCGAAGCATCTCGACGAAGCGGTCGCGCGGTTGCACCTCGATGCGCTGGGAGTGCGGTTGACCGAGCTCACCGATGAGCAGGCTGGCTACCTCGGCGTGCCGATCTCGGGACCGTACAAGGCCGACGCCTACCGGTACTGAGGGCGCTCTCGCGCGGTGTGATCAGGTCCGGCAACAAGGCGTGCCCGCGACCTGAGATGTGCTGCGGCTGGCGTCGTGAGCCAGTACGTAGGGTGAGCTCGCGAGCGCTCTCGTGACTAGCCGTTCACCGACTCGGAGGTCGGCGCGACGGCATCCGTCATGCCGAGCGACGCCCGTCACGTGCGGCGTTCGTGCGGTTGCAGATCACCGCGTTTTCGCGGCTGATGTTCCTGTGCCGCCGATCAGAACGGTGGCGGGTCGTCGTCGATTTCATCGAGGGGTATCGATAGGTCGGGCGGTGGCCCGTCGAGTGCGCAGTGTTCGTCTTTGATTGGCAGGCCGATCGCGAGTGGTGTGGTGGTGTAGGTATGCCCAGTGGGCATCGTCCACACGAACGTGCCGGCTTTGTGTTGCTGCAGGGTGTGGTGTTTCAGTTTCGCCAGGGCATCGTCGAGCGCGTGTTTGAAGATGTGGTGGTGTTCGCACAGCGGGCCAAGGTTGTCGTGGCAGGTTCGACCGTCGGGGAACCGGTCGGAGTGGTCAAGATGGCACCGGGCGGCGGGTCTTGCGCAGCCGAGGAACACGCACTGTCCGTCGCGGAACTCCACGTGCCGGGCCAGCGCAGCTGAGGGCCGGTAGGTGTCGGTGTCAGCGGCCAGGAAGGTGCCATCGACCGGGTTCGTGACCAGCCGACGCATCGTCGCGTCACGCGCGATTTCACGGCATACGTCGGCGGTGATCGGCCCGTAACCGACGAGTTCGCCGGGAGCGTTCGACAGTCCCATGATCACCGATGCGGGAACTGTCACGTTCAGCTCCGCGCCACGGCCCCGGTGGGTGGCCAGCTTGGCTGGGGTGAGCCCCGCGAGTTCGCCGGCTTGCAGCGCGGCGGTGAACGGGGCGAGCAGGAAATCGGCGCGCAACTGGTCCATCGTGCGAGTTTCCCCACCAACCGTTTTCGCGGCCCGAGCGGTAGCGGTGAGCACGTTTTCGATGGTCAGCGCATCCTGCGCGGCCAGCACAGCTCGCAGCTCAGCGACCCCGTCATCGAGCGGCGTGATCCACACCCCGCGCTCCTTGCGCGCGATTCGGGACCGCTGCTGGGCGGCAACCGGGTCGATGGTGATGAGCGCCTTGCGCAGCGCCGTTTTCAACCGGCCGTTGCTCAACTCTGGTGCGCGACCGAGCACCGCAGCCTCCAGCTCGACCGCGGTCGCGCAATCAAGGTGCCGGCATGCCTCGGCAATCGTTCGTGCTTTGGCCACATCGATGGTGCCTGCGGCAAGTGCGGCCGCGGTTGCGCACAGCGGCGATGCCAGATCTACCGCCAACCCCAGCCGGTAGCCGGCAGAACCCGGCGAGATGCCCAACCGCGCGGCGATCTCATCATCGGCGAAATCGCGTGTTGCACTGCCGAGGGCGCCGCGTTGATCGCGTGCGACGTCGAGGTCATTACTCACTAGCCAAGGGCGTCGACCGAACTCCGCCATCGCTGCCAACTGGTACGCGTTGGCATAGGCGATCTGCCGATCCCACGCGGCGATGACCTCAACCAGATCGGCGTCATCATCGACGAGCGCCGGATCGATCGCGGCCAACATTGCGCCGAGCTCAGGGCCGGGCGCCATCGATGCGAGCCGCTCACCAAGTGAGCACACCGCGACGCCCGCCCCCGTTATTGCCATAACCCGAAACTACCTGCAGCCACTGACATATTCGGCCCAGCAATGATGCTGTGGAAGAAAAGTGTGAACTATTTTCTCGGGCTCCGCAGAGCCGTCATTGTGGCGGCGCGGCGCCACCTTGCGACCTGTCGAACCTCGCGGCAGTTCGCTGCCACCACTGCCAGTTGTCCGGCGGCAACGGCCAATCAGGCGGCGGTGCCCAGCCAGCCACAGGTCGCCAACCCGGTGGTGCTGCGGGCCAATTCGGCGGTGGGGTCCACAACAACTGCTGCCTACTGCGTCGGTTGGCGACGTCGGCGCCACCGAGGCCTCCGATGAGAAGCGCGGAGACTCCGGCGACCAGCATCGTGAGCATTTCTGGCACCTCGGTGCCGCCGCACGCGTCCATGAGCTCCACGGGGTAGCCATGCCCGGGATCACTGGGGACCAGGTGCGAGACGACCGGGTCACAGGACCGGCGGACACCATTCAGCGTGACCGAGTGCGGCCAGAACCCGGCGGCAAGTGCGATGAGCAACAACGCAACCCCGATGGTGACCATGGCCTCGGGGCGGCCTCGCGCAATGCGCCGTCCGATCGCGTTCATTGTGGTGGCGCGAACGGACCCGGCGTCTGAGGCGCAGCGGGCGGCGCACCGTAGGTTGGAACCGGCGCCTCGACATGCTCCGGAGGTAGCGGCGCGACGTCCGGCGTACCGCTGTAACCGGGTGCACCGCTGTAGCCGGGTGCACCGCCGTACGGCGCAGCACCATAAGCCGCGGCCGGTTGCGCCGCATACATGCGCTGCTCTTCACGGCGACGCCGCTCGGCCAACACCGCTGAAAGATAAGCCCAACCCGGCGTGCCAGCCGGTGGCGGAGGCGTCACACATGCCAGCACCGCGGCCACGAGCTGCGCGCCCATCGCATCGCGCGCGACCGGATTCAGTTCGTGTTGCCGGCCAAGGAACTGTCGGCACGCCATCGCGAGATCGTCACCGAATCGCGACAGGTCGAGAGTCGGTGCCCACCACATCAACGGCGCGGGCATCTGTACCGGCATCGATGTTTTACCGGGTACGCGTTCTTGCACGACGATGGTGCCAGCCAAGATGTCACCCACCCGCTTACCTCGCTTGCTGATGACGCTGACGATCAGCGCGGGACCCCAGCATTCGAGCGGAAACATGACGCCGCGTACCAGCGCATGCCGAAATCGCACCGGCCCCCCGTCGTCACGCACCACCCGGAGGCCGAGGGCAGCCTTGCCAAGTGTTCGACCACGCCAGATGGTTTCGAGCACCACGCTGTAGCCCACGAAGACGGCCACGACTGCGCACACCGCGATAGCCCCGACCAGCGCGCTGTCAGAGTTGCTCGCGATCGCCCCTACCCCGACCAGGAGAATGGCGAAAAAGATGTACTGCACGACGGTGTCGATCAGCTTGGCAAGTAGCCGTGAGGGCCAGTGCGCAAGCCGGACGTCGAGGGCCACTGCCTCACCCGTCACGACACCGGCCGTCATGGTGCCCTAGTCTGCCGGGTCGTGGACATTGACGTGTTCGTTGCGGCACATCGGGCCAGCTGGGAGCGCCTCGCCACGCTCGTGCAGCGCGCAGAGCGGCCGTCAAGGCTCACCGGCGCGGACGTCGATGAGCTGATCGAGCTGTATCAGCGCACCGCCACCCACCTCTCGATCATCCAGTCGCGCTCGCCCGACGCACACCTGATCTCCCGGCTTTCGGTGCTCACAGCGCGCGCTCGGGCCGCCATCACCGGCGCACACGACCCGGCGTGGAGCGACTTCACCCGGTTCTTCGTCGTCACCTTCCCGGCCGCCTTGTACCGGACGGCGCGGTGGTGGGTCTCGACCGCGCTCGCATCGCTCGCGCTCATGACAGCGATTGGCGTGTGGATCGCCACCCACCCGCGGGTGATCGACACGCTCGTGTCCCCGGCCGACGTCCGGCAACTTGTGTCGCACGACTTCAAGAACTACTACTCGGCGCATCCGGCCAGCGATTTCGCAGCTGGCATTTGGACGCACAATGCACTGATCGCCGCCGGCACTCTGGCCCTTGGTATTTTCTTCGGCATCCCGACGATCTACCTGCTCTGGACGAATTGCGTCAACGTAGGCGCAGTCGGCGGTGTGATGGCAGCCAACGGAAAGCTGCCCGAATTCTTCGGCCTGATTCTTCCGCACGGGCTTCTTGAACTCACCGCGGTCTTCATCGCCGCAGGTACCGGTCTGCGCATCGGCTGGACGTTGGTCGAACCCGGTGCCCGATCGCGCGCCGACGCGTTGGCGGCCGAAGGCAGGGCGTCCTTTGCAATCGCGCTCGGGTTGGTTGCCATGCTCATGGTGTCAGGCGCGATCGAGGCGTTCGTGACGCCATCGCCGCTGCCGACATGGGCGCGGATCTCGATCGGCGTCGTGGTCGAGTTGGCATTCCTGACCTACGTCGTCGTGCTCGGATCGCGCGCCGTCAACGCAGGAGATACCGGTGACCTCGACGCAGACCTGCGAGCCGACACGGTGGAAGCAACCGCGTAGCCGAATGCCGCGTACTACAGCCGGCCCGCGGCTTTCATTGCGAGGTACGCATCCGACACCTTGCTGGCGAACTCGGCCGGCCCCGCATCGACCACGTCGACGTCGAGGCGCCGCAGCAGTGCGGTGACGCGGCGATTCGCGGCTAGCGATCGTTCGGCCGCAGCGGCGTCGTAGCTCGATCGCGCGTCGTCGTGTGCGCCAACCATCGCGAGCACCTGCGGATCGGCCACCGATGCGACAAGCACTACATGCTTGCGTGTCAGCGACGGCAGAACTGGCAACAATCCCTCGGTGATCGCCGCTTCGTCGAGCGTCGTGAACACGACCACGAGAGCCCGCTGGCGCACCCGTCGCAACACCTCGGCCACCAATCGGCGTCCGTCGGTTTCGACCAATCGTGGGTGCAGTCCAGCCATCGCATTGAGCAGCCCGGCTAGCGCATCGCCGTCGCCATCAGATCCACGGGCAAGCACGCGTGGTCGATCATCGACTGCGATGAGATCGACCTTGTCGCCCGCACGCGACGCGAGGGTGCCCAGCAGCAGCGCCGCGTCGAGCGCCGCATCGAGCCTCGGTTGGGCGCCGACGCGAGCTGCCGACGTCCGACCGGTATCGAGAACCAGCACGATGCGACGGTCGCGTTCGGGTCGCCAGGTGCGGACGACGACAGTTGAGCGCCGAGCGGTTGCGCGCCAGTCGATCGATCTGGCGTCGTCGCCTTCGACGTAGTCGCGCAGCGAGTCGAACTCGGTGCCCTGACCGCGCACCCGCGCAGCGCTGCGGCCATCGAGAATCCTGAGTTTCGCAAGCTTCTCCGGCAGGTGGCGTCGACTCGGAAATGCCGGCAGCACCCGCAGGCTCCACGGCACGTCGTGGTTGCCCTGCCGGGCCGCAAGCCCCAGCGGTCCAACGCTGCGCACTGTCACTCGCCCTGCATGCAACTCGGTGCGGCGGCGCGGGCTGATCGTCGTCGCCCATCTCCGTCGTTGACCGGCACGGACGTCGATTGGCCGCCGCCCCGGGGTGGCCTGCGCACTCGGCGGCCACGCGTCGCGCAGCACACCGCGAACCCGTCGGCGTCCGCCGTTGACGACAACCACGCCGACCTCCGACAGTTCGTCGAGCCGACGTGCGGTATCTCCATATCGAGACACCTGCAATGCGCGAACGCTGCCGGCAAACATCAGGTCGATCACGACGCCAAGCACGAGTGCGCCTTCGACGATGAGAACCGTGTATCCGCGCAGTGGTGCGACAACCACGACGAGCACCCCGATGAGTGCAACGCCCGCAGCGCGCCGAGTCAACGCCACAGCGCACGCTTCGTCATCGCGGCACGGGCACTGTTGCTAGCACACCCTCGAGTACGGCGTCGGTGGTGGCGCCCTCAAGTTCGGCCTCTGGCCGCAGCGCGAGTCGGTGCCGCAACGTCGGCCGCGCCAATGCCTTGACGTCGTCGGGCGTCACGAAGTCGCGACCCGACAACCACGCCCAAGCGCGCGATGTCCGAAGCAATGCGGTCGCGCCGCGCGGTGACGCCCCAAGGGAGACCGACGGCGAACTCCGGGTCGCGCGGCACAGGTCGACGATGTAGCTCAGCACCTCGGGCGCAACCGACACGGCCGCGGCAGCTGCTCGACCGGCTGTCAGTTCCACCGGACCGGCTACGGCGGTCAGCCCGGCGGCCGCAAGGTCGCGCGGGTCGAACCCATTCGCATGCCGCTGCAGCATGCCGAACTCATCGTCACGGCCCGGTAGCGGCACGTTGAGCTTGACGATGAAGCGGTCGAGCTGCGCTTCGGGCAACGGATAGGTGCCTTCGTACTCGACCGGGTTCTGGGTCGCGATCACCATGAACGGCGCGGGCAGTAGCCGCGGTGTGCCGTCGACTGACACCTGCCGTTCTTCCATCGCTTCAAGCAACGCCGCTTGAGTTTTCGGTGGTGTGCGGTTGATCTCGTCGGCAAGCAGCAGGTTGGTGAACACGGGCCCCTGCCGGAACTCGAACTCTGCGCTGCGCGAATCGTAGATGAGCGAGCCCGTCACGTCGCCTGGCATCAGGTCGGGGGTGAACTGCACGCGCTTGGTCTGGAGCGACAACGCGGCGGCGAGGGAGCGCACCAGCAACGTCTTCGCTACCCCGGGCACGCCTTCAAGCAGTACGTGTCCGTCGGCGAGCAACGCGACGACCAGGCCGCTGACGACGGCGTCCTGCCCGACGACGGCCTTCGCGACCTCTGCCCTGACAGCGGTGAAAGCTTCCCGCGAGTGCTCGATCGAACCCGTCGACGTCACGTCCGCAGTACCTCCTGCTCGAGGGTGGTCAGTGCTTGCGCCAACGTAACCAGAGCGCGGTCATCGGTCGGCGTCGAACCGTACAGCAGTGCTTCGACTTGTACAGCCGGTTGCCCGGCGTGCGCTGCCACTGCTTGAACAAGAGCTGCCGGCGCCGGCCGCGGACCCAGACCGAGCCGCTGAGCGAGCCGATGCCGGGATCCGTCACGGAGCGCGTCGGCCGCGCGGTCGAGCGAACGCGAGCGCCGATACAGCCGCGACCGGCCGCGCACAGTCTCCGACTGTCGGACCACGACCGGCAACTCCTCGGGTACCAGCCGGCCAAGGCGTCGACCACGCCACAGCGCGATCACGACGACGGCGATGATCAGTTGCAGCACCGCCAGTTTCACCCTGCTGGGCAGCAGGTCTTCGAGGCTCGTCGCATCGCCACTCGACTGCGGCGCGATGAGCGTCGGCACCAGCCACTCGACGTCCGCGTGAGTATCGAGGAGCCCTAGGCCAAGCGCGGCGTTACCCTCTTTGCCGAGTGCCGAGTTCATCAGGGGCGTGCCGTCCGACAGCAGTGTCACGCGCCGACCAGCATTCCCGAAGGTCACCAAGGCGAACCCGTCAGCATCCGGATAGCAGCCCTGCCCGCCGTCGGGGACGCTGTACCCGGAGCCGCGCAACTGCACGGCGCCGGCGATGGTCGCTGCTGTGAACGAGCAGGCCGGCAGCCGAACAGCTCCCGAGTCGCCCAGCTTCTCGGCAACCGGGAATCCCAGCCCCTGCAACTCATCGAGCTGTGCGCCGGCGATGACCAGATCCGCGCGCGACGACGCGACCGCGTTCAGTTGATCGGTCGTCAACAGATACGGCGTGACCACCACCAACGTGCTTCCTGCGACTGCGCGCCGCACGGCCACCGCCGGATCGGTCTCGGTGACAATGTGAACGCCGCGGTGCCCCAGCAACACGGCGAGCGCGTGGCTGCCCGACGTGTTGTACGAACGCGGATCGAGGGCGCCGCCCTGCGAGCCCGACCCAAGGGCGACCAGAATCGCGCCCAGAATGACGGCGAGTGCGGCGGCGAGCAGCACCCAGTTTCGCCGTAACCGCTGGCGAATTGTCGGGTCGGCACTGCGCCCCGCATGTCCCGCCTCGAGCGCGGCCTGTTCGGGCGGCAGCAGTTGGGTGGCGGTCATGACCCGAGCCGTCGGGGCGGTTGCGTCGTCATCGGGTCACCAGCAGGTTGCGGTGAGATCCGGCAATCCGTGAATCGAGGCCGCGCAGCAGCTGCTCGTCGGCCCCGGTGGCGGGCCGACCACCGTACCAGACGGCGTCGAATGCCGAGGTCGCCGCGGCGAGGTCGCCCGCCACTGCCGGGAGTTGGGTGCCCGCCTCGTGGCACAGCTCGTCAGCGGTGCGCCCAGGTCGAGGATCGAGTAACCCGCGCTGTTCGAGTTCGCGGGCGATCGCGCGCAACCACTCGCGGACTGCGAGTGCCCACTCAGTTCCGTCGGCGTACTGCACGGCACGTCGGCGGTGGTCGTCGGCCGTTGTCTCCTCGGCGCCGAAGATGGCGGTGTCGATGTGCGCCGAGCGGCGCAACCCGCCCACCCGCGCAACGATCAGCACGACGACGCCAGCCATGATCGCGACGATCAGCAGGAGTCCAATGCCGTGGCCGGGCGCATGGTTCACGCTGGCGTCGAGCAGTCGTCCGAGCTTCTTCAGAAACCAGACCAACGCGCGCTCTACCAGCGACGGATCGTTTCGGTGGTAGCCCCGTTTCGTCAGTTCGGCCCGCGCTGCGGCTTGCTCGGCGCCCCGGGTGACAGGACCAGGCGCAGGGCTCGCGGCAACCCACCCGCCGACGGTCATGCGGGTGACGACCCTGTTGCAGCGGCAGCTGCCCGCGCTGCCTGAGTCAGCTGCATGTCGAGACCTTCAGCACGCATACGCCGATCGATGTAGATCAGCGTCAGTGCCGCGGCGGTAATCGGCTGGGTGACCATCCAGACGAGGACGCCGACGATGGCCACGAACACAAGTGCGGCGGCTGACGGTGCCTGGCCGTGGATTGCGGAACTGAAAATCACCAGGACCAAGGGCACCGACAACGCACTGCTGGCGGTCGCCACGATGATGGTGACGAGCGCACGCAAGCCGAAGACCCGCCAGAACGCCCCGCGCACGAGTCGCCACGACCGGGCAATCGCCGCGACCGGGCCACGCCGCTCCAACACAAAGATCGGGACGGCGAGGGCGAGCCGACCCCACAACATTGGGCAGAGCACGACTGCAGCGACTCCACCCAGCACGCCCGTGCTAATGCCGAGCCCGACGTTGATCGTGCCGAGCAACACACCGACGACGACCAACAGCACCGGTGTCCACGGCAACAGCTCGGCGAGCACCGAGACGACGAGCAGCCCGAGCCACCGCTTTCGTACCGACGTGAGGATCTCGTGGCCGTCAGGCTGCTGACCGATCACCGCCTTCCCGACAACGCCCGTCACGACGCCGGCAAGCAAAGCGACGCACAGGGCGTTGACCACCAGCGACACGAGCGCGCCGGTGAGGCTGCTTCCGAGAACGTGCAGTTGGGCGGACGACGACTCGCCGGGACTGGTCGAAAACGACGTGGCGCCCAGTGAACCTGAGACGTTGTTCAGCGCGACGCCGACGCCCAGTCGGATCAGCTCCGCGACGATCGCGAGGACAGCGGCGGAGCCGAAGACGATGCGCGGGTGCTGTCGAATCGTTGAGAAGCTGCCGTCGAGCACTTCGCCGACGGACAGTGGGCGCAAGGGCACGATGCCCGGCTTGTATTCCGGCTGATAGTTCCCCCAGGGCCCGTTGTACGGAGGCACGTACTGGCCTGGCGGTGGGTATTGGCCTGGCGGTGGGTATTGGCCTGGCGGCGGCGCCGGCGGTGGTCCCCAGGCGGACGGCGCTGGCTCGACCCATCCAGGTGTACTGGCTGGATCGGCTGGGTCTCCCATCCGGTTCTCCCCGTATCTGTCCCTCGTACCGCTGGGCCGGTTCATCGTGCCATGGGTCAGTGGCCTTTGGTGCACATCCGGGCCAAAGCGGGGCACACTGGCGCGCAGGTCCGCGCGATTCCCTTTGAGGTGGCACCATGACCGTGATGAAGGGACATTCATGAAGGGTCGCGTTCTGGTCGTCGACGACGACACCGCGTTGGCCGAGATGCTGGGCATCGTGTTGCGCGGTGAGGGCATCGAGCCGTTCTTCGTATTCGACGGCGACAAGGCGCTCGCCGCGTTCCGCGAGACCAAGCCCGACCTCGTGCTGCTCGACCTGATGTTGCCAGGCACCGACGGCATCGACGTCTGCCGGCAGATCCGCGCCGAGTCCGGCGTGCCGATCGTCATGCTCACGGCCAAGAGCGACACCGTCGACATCGTCGTCGGACTTGAGTCCGGCGCTGACGACTACGTGGTGAAGCCGTTCAAGCCCAAGGAACTGGTGGCGCGGCTCCGGGCCCGCTTGCGCCGTACCGACGAGCCGAACGCCGAGACCATCACGATCGGCGACCTCTCGATCGACGTCGCGGGTCATGCGGTGAGTCGCGACGGCGGCCAAATCGCCCTCACACCGCTTGAGTTCGACCTGCTCGTCGCGCTCGCCAAGAAGCCGCGCCATGTCTTCTCCCGTGAGGTCTTGCTCGAGCAGGTCTGGGGCTACCGACATGCGGCCGACACGAGGTTGGTGAACGTGCACGTCCAGCGGCTGCGATCGAAGGTCGAGCTCGACCCCGAAAGTCCCGAGATCGTGGTGACTGTTCGCGGCGTGGGCTACAAGGCCGGTCCGGCATGACCCGCCGACACCGACAGGGCGGTTGACCCTGCGCGTCCTTGCCGGCCGTATTCGCCGACGAACCAAGCGGGTGCTACGCCGGCTCACGCAGCGCTGGCGGCGCTCGATTCAGGTGCGCGTCGTCAGCAGCACCTTGGTTGTCTCTGCCATCGTGGTTGCGCTGCTCGGCTTCGTCGTTCTCCAGCAAGTGAAGGAAGGCCTGATCCAGGCCAAGTTGCGCTCCTCTGTCGCCGAAGAGCTGCTCGGTGTCAGCAACGCGCGCACCCTCCTGTCGAGCGCGACCGGAACGGTCGACGTGCAAGCTCTTCTTCAGGAGGTCGTGCAGAATCTGAGCCCGGTGCAGGGTGGCAGCGACGGCGGTTACGAGGTGGTGGGCTACGAACTCGTCACCGGCACGGCATCGCGCACCCAGCCCGCACTGAACAATGGGCTCCTCGCGAGCAGCGTGCCGAAGAAACTCACCGACGCGGTGAACGCCGGCAACTCGCAGTACTACTACACCTACACGAGGCTGCTCTACGACAACGGCGGAAGCTCACCCGCCAGCGTGCGCAGCCTCTCGTCGTACCCGGGCATCGTCATCGGCAGTTCGATGCAGGTGCCGGACAACAGCTTTAACACCTACCAGTTCTACTACCTGTTTTCCCTTCAGCAGCAGCAGCAGACCCTCGCGCTCGTCTGGCGCACGCTGCTCCTGAGCGGGATCGCGCTGGTCGTCTTGCTCGCCGGCATCGCCTGGCTGGTCACCCGGCAGGTCGTCACGCCGGTCCGGATGGCCGCGCGGATCGCCGAACGATTAGCCGACGGGCGCCTGCAAGAACGCATGAAGCCCAAGGGCGAAGACGACCTCGCTCGGCTGGCCGCGTCGTTCAACAAGATGGCCGAAAGCCTGCAAAGACAGATCCGCAGACTCGAGGAGCTCTCCCGGATCCAGCGGCGGTTCGTTTCCGACGTCTCGCATGAACTCCGGACGCCGCTGACGACGGTGCGGATGGCCGCTGACGTGTTGCACGAAGCGCGTGCCGACTTCGACCCGGCGAGTGCGCGGTCCGCCGAGCTTCTTCAGACCCAACTCGACCGCTTCGAATCGCTGCTCGGCGATCTGCTCGAGATCAGCCGCCACGACGCGGGCGCCGCATCGCTCGAGGCCGACGCGGTCGACGTCCGCGATCTCGTGCGGCGGGTGGTCGACGCCACCGAGCCGCTCGCGTCGCGTCGCGGCAGTGTTGTCACCCTGCACATGCCTGACGAGCCCTGCATCTGCGAAGCAGACGGACGCCGCGTCGAGCGGATTCTGCGCAACCTGCTGGTCAATGCGGCCGAGCATGGCGAAGGCGGCCCGATCGGTGTGCATGTTGTCGCCGACGACGACGTGGTGGCGATTGCCGTCCGCGACCACGGCATCGGATTGCGTCCGGGTGAGTCGTCGCTGGTGTTCAACCGTTTCTGGCGGGCCGACCCGGCGCGTGCGCGTACGACGGGTGGAACCGGACTCGGGCTTTCCATCGCGTCGGAAGACGCTCGCCTGCACGGCGGTCGGCTTCAGGCGTGGGGTGAGCGCGGGAAGGGCTCGCAGTTCTTGCTCACGTTGCCGCGGCTGGCCGGCGCCGTCGTGATGCGCTCGCCGATCCCGGTCGAGCCGGAAGACGCCACTCGTGAAGAAAGCGCGGAGCTCGGTGCTGGTCAGCCGGCCGCTCGGCGTCCGACGGTCGCGGAGCCGGGCAGCATCGTCACGCTGAAAGCTCGGGCTCGCCGTGACTAATCGCCGACGCTCGCTCGTCGTGGCGCTATGCGGATCAACGGCGATCGTCGTCAGCGCCTGCACCGCCGTCCCCGACACCGGTCCGGTGCACGCAGGTCAGCAAGCCGAACCGATTGCTGGCCGGCATGTGCAGGTCGACCCCCGAAAGCCGGTGCCGGGGTCGACGCCCGACTTGATCGTCAGTGGTTTCCGGTTCGCCAACTCGGACACGAGCGAGGCACTCGGTGTGGCCAAGGCCTATCTCGTCGACGGTGCGTCGTGGCAGCCACAAGGCGTCGTTGTCGTCGCAGACTCGGGATCGAGCCCGGTGGACACCACGTCGGGAGACACAACGACGGTGAAGATCGTCGACACGCAGGTCGGCCAGATCGCGGCCGACGGCACCTACCAGCCGTTGCCCGCTGGGCGGCAGGTCCCCTATTCGTATGGCCTCGTGAAGGATCTAAAGGAAGGTGGCGAGTGGCGCATCACGAACGCGCCCGCCACCCTCGTGCTGACCGTCTCGCAGATCGAAGCCTCCTACCAACTGGGGTATGTGTACTTCCTGCGCCCCGACGAGCAGATGCTCGTACCTGTGCAGGTCTTTTTGCCGGTCAGCCGCGGGAAGTTGGCGGAGGCGTTGCTCACCACCTTGCTTCACGGGCCGCCCGACTGGCTGAAGCCGGCCGTGGTCACCGCGATTCCGAGCATCATTACGGCTCCCGGACCAACCCAGTCGAACAACGTCACGACCGTCGACCTTTCGCAGCGCGCGGCGTCTCTGTCGTTGTCGCAGCGCAACGCGATCGCCGCCCAAATCAGCTTTACGTTGGCGAATCTTGCGACGCCGCTGCAGGATTTCGGTGACCTCAGGATCCTGGCGGGGGAGACGCCGCTGATCAACGATCCGCGACTGGCGGTGCAGACCGCAGCCGACTGGACCAGTTTCGATCCTGACGCGCTCAAGACCGACTTCTACTACAGCGACCTCGGTCACCAGACGCGCGATCACCGGGGCGAGCTCGTTGCAGGCGACACGGGCGTGCTGAACGTGACGAATCTGCTGGCTCCGGTGGTGGCGCCACGTACCGCCGCTGCCGGCGCCAGCGACTTGATTGCGGGCGTAGTTCAGTCGGCGACCGGAACTCAGGCGCTGTACGCCGGGCCACTGCTCGCGCCGAAGAAACTGCTGTCGGGTAGTTCGTTCACGACACCATCGTGGGATTCCCTCGGCAACCTCTGGACCGTGCAGCAGCAATCGAGTACGAGCGCGCCGAAGGTGCGGATAGCGCCGTCCGGCAGGGCCACATTGCCAGGGACCGTGGCGGCACCCGACCTTGCGAACAAGGTGATCGAGGAGCTCAGGGTGTCTCGCGACGGCAC
>Ga0080027_10000096_pt1 | contig 36969 bp, 34 predicted proteins | sample OrgsoiDNA2013046_FD_70962 | JGI IMG/M metagenome (GOLD analysis project Ga0080027, IMG submission 70962) | Permafrost soil microbial communities from the Arctic, to analyse light accelerated degradation of dissolved organic matter (DOM) -... | ecosystem: Environmental > Terrestrial > Soil >... | reverse complement strand
ATGAAAGTCCCGGCGGACGTACCGTTCCAACCTTTCGCGCTATTTGGATTGCCGCTTAGACGGACCTCTTCCCGTTCGGTTTGGTCTCTGGTGAAGGTTTTGTCCCAGCCTCCGTCATTCGAGTTGTGGTCCGAATGCCAGCTCCTCGTATAGCTGATGGTCCCGGCCCAACCACCGTCGCACGAATCCCAGTCTTTCACTGGGATCAAGAGCTTCTTTGACATATGGATGTCGCTGCGGAGGAGCATTTCAACCGGACCTCCAATAAAGATCCCGACCGGACCTCCAAGACCGTTTCCGACGGCGTCAATCAGGTCCTGGGACATGCTGACGGGTTTGGCCGAGCAGGTAAAGCGAACCTCCGCCTGCTTCATCAGAGGCACGGGGCTACTGAGCTTCTCTCTCTGCTTCACGCCCTCGATATCAATTGTGGTGTGACCTTGCTCGTCCGTCTTGGGAGCGGAGGCGTTGCTGATGGGAACCATAGCGTCTTGGACACGGGGAGTGCCATCCGGGGACACGAATTGGACAAAGGGATAGGTAATGACGTTGTTGCTAACGCTGGTGCCGCCGCTTGTCAGCATCCATTGGGTCTTCACTCCTGCCACCGGACCATCGTTGGGCAAACTGATATCAAAGTTGGCGCCGTTGAGCGCTATGCGGGCACAATTCATGGCTTGCCACTTCCCGATGTTTTCCCGCACCGTGGCGGTAAGCGTGCGTCTTTCTCCAGTCTGATAGATGCTCTGTGTCCGCACCAGGGGTGGATCGCCACTCATGGTGATATCCGTTTCCATACACGCGTAGTAAGCAAGGAGCTTGATTAAGGCGAGTATGGCATTGATTCCCGATGCCGCTTTGCCGTACTTCTCCGCACCTTCCATCCCGTGCTCGGCCATATATTCGAGCATCGTGTCGAAGCCCTTCATGTAGGAATATGCGGTAACGTCGAGAATCTGGGCTTCCAGCTCCTTCAAACTGCAGGGCAGGCTGGAACCGCCTCCTTCTTGTACAAGCTGGAGGTGTGGTCGTCCCCCGGGCCGCCAGACGGCATCACGAATAGCCCCGACGTCGAACTTGTACGACGCGGACTTCCATCGCGGAGAGGTCGAGTCCCCAGCCGGTGCAAACCCCGCTTTGTGAGTTTTGCTCCCCTGGAGAACCATCATGTCAGCCACCAGGCGGCGAAGAATCAGGGAGACTTGGACCGCATCCAGATCTACCTTCGCGGTGTCGAGATCGGACGCGAGTAAATCGTAGGGCGTCGCGGATTGCCGGCCGAGTTCGACAATGAAATCAGCCCAAAAACGCATGGCTGGTTGGTCTCCCCGCGCCGCGCCGCGAATACCGCTCAGCAATAGGTCAGCCACCGGTGCGCCCTTCAGCGAAGGAATGGTGCTCGCGAACGAGTTGCTCAAAGCCGTCAGCCGGATCTGCATCCCGTCCCCGAACAGCTTGGCCAGGGCCGCAACCTCCCAGGCATCGATCATGATCCCTTGTCCGGGCTTGACCGACTCAAAGGCTAGCGAGCCGTCGTCCCCACGCACACTGAACCCCGACATTTGCAAGGCGGTCAGCAGCGCGGCCGTAGACTGTTCATCTTCGGCAAATACGCGTTTCGCCAATTCCGCCGCTGCCTGTTCCGGAGTACCTGCGGGTGGGGCCAATGGCGCGGGCAACTGGCCGTTGCGGAAGGCTAGAGCCATAGCCGCGCCCCTTATGATGACCGACGGCGAAGCAATTGGGGGCGCGGACGCCTGGTTGTTATTAGTAGGCGTGGCCGCATTCGACGCAGGCTCCGACTGCGCACTTTCGAAAGCCCTTTTGACCCAGCGGTAGGTCATGAACGATCCCAGTGCGAGCACGACCACAAGACCGAGAACCAACCCTGCTATGAGTTTGCCGTGTCGCATCGAGCCTTCCTCTTCCTGTTCCAGGTCAACCGAAAAGCAGCCCATTTTAGCCCAGCTACCTCTTAAATACGGAAACTGAGAGAAAAATGGCTCATCTGCAGAAACGAATGAAGCGGGAGTGCAGGGCTGTGCTATCTGTTGAAATCAGGCGCTTGCAGTATCTGAACGCGAGTTTTCTGCTGCAAGGAGGGAGGCTTGCTCGTCAGTCGCGCGGCTTGGGCAGGGGTCTTTCGACTGCGCATTCCCGCGCGTTGCGCGCGAATGCTGCGCTCAAGATGACAAAGCTATAAGAGTTCGCCTTCTCGTCAGCGCGGCTGGGCAGGGGTTCCTTCGGCAAGCTCAGGGCAGGCTCTTCGACTACGCAGTGCCTTCATTTCATGAAGGCTCTGTTTCGCTCAGGAGGCCAGGCAAAAAACCGCTTGCTGGTTCATCCGAGAGTGTCGTCAGGTGCTTCCTCTACTTTGCTTTCCCGAACCATTCCTCGAACCATTCCATTGTGCGTAGGTCGTAGTCGCGGGTGTCGGCTGGGCGCAGGAATAGGTGCCCTTCGTTGGGATAGACGACTAGTTGGGTGGGGACGTGTTGGGCTACGAGGGCGTGCCACCACTCGACGGATTGTTCCATGGGGACTTCGCCGTCGCGGTCGCCTACGAGGATCAGGGTGGGCGTCTTGACGGCCTTGACGAAGTGCATGGGATCGCTCTTGGCGTAAATAGCGGGATCGTCATAGATGGAGGCGCCGAAGAACGGGATCATCCATTCGTCGATGTCGTTGACGCCATAGTAGCTGAGCCAATCGGAGAGGCCAGCGCCTGCTACGACTGCCGCGAAGCGTTGGGACTGGGTTTCGGCCCACATCGCCATGTATCCACCGTAGCTGTGGCCTCGGATGCCGATGCGTTTGGGATCGATGGGGAATTGGTGGGAGATGGCGTCGATGCCGGTCATGATGTCCTGGTAGTCGCCGCCGCCGAAATCCTTTACATTCCCCTGCGTGAAAGTCTCGCCCTGTCCGTAGCTGCCGCGGGGATTGGGGCAGAGAACGAAGAAGTCCATGGCGGAGTTGGGGCCGACGATTTCTTCGTCCCAGTGTGAAGTGCAAGCCCAGGAGGGGCCGCCATGGATCGTTACGACAAGTGGATAGGTTTTGCCGGCGGAGTAGTTCTTGGGAAGAGTGAGCCAGCCTTGGACGCGGGTGGCGCCGTTCATCCAGTGGACGTTGCGAGTTTCTCCCCATGGGAGTTGAACGCCCTTGTTCAGGTTTGTGAGTTGCTTCCAAGTGCCGGTTGGGCCGGCCCAGACTTCGGGTGGGGCGCTGCCTGACTGGCGGGCAATTGCGGTGACGGAGCCATCGCGAGAGAAAGATGCGCTGGGAACCCAGGCGTCACTGGTGACGCCGTCGAGTTCTTCGCCGCTCCAGATTGGCTTGGCTGGACCTCCGGTGGTGCTCAAGGTGACAAAGCCGGAATTTCCGTCGGTGTTTTCGGCGAAGGCTATGCGATCGGGCGAGATCCAGGCGATGGCAGACGGAGAGGTTTTGCTGTTGGGGGTTAGATTCCGGGCTTTGCCTGCGGTGGCGGGGACTACGTGGATCTCGCCGCCCGTGAGGCCGGCGTCGCTCATGATGCCTTCAATGAAGGCAACGTTCTTTCCGTCGGGAGAGACTGCAGGATTGGCGAGTTGGAATTTGGGATGGTAAATCTCGCGCATGCCGCCCGTCTTCGCGTCGACGATGTAGAGACGGGCTATCCACCAATTTGAATCGCCGGAACCGTGGGCGGAAATGGCGGCCCAAGATTTCCCGTCGGGAGTCCAGTCGTACTCGTAGACGTAGATGTCCGGCGGCGTCACTTGTACGAAGTGATCGGTGGAGAGGTCGATGGTGGCGACGCGTTCTTCGAAAATCTGCTGGTCGATGACCCCTGCGAGGGGGGTCATGGGTTGGAGTGGGCCGGCGGACCGGGGGAGGCCTTCGATGAAGAGTACGGCTAGGACGGAACCATCGGGGGCGAAGCGAGGGGTTTGGACGTAGCCTTTCAGTTCGGCGTGTTTCACTGGGGCGCTGCCGTCGATGGCGGCGGTCCAGATTTGAGCGTCTGGGATGTCGCCGGGAAGATCGGCGATGAAGGCGAGATGCTGGTTGTCCGAAGCCCAGGTGACTTCACGAACGGGGAGCCTGGCTGGAACGGCGATTGTCCGCGGTGCACCGCCAGCGGCGGGCGTGGTGGTAAGTTCGCCGTTCACGATGTAGGCAACTTGCGTGCCGTCGGGAGAAAGGGCTACCTGGTCGATTTTTTTGGCATGGGGCAGGGAATCCAGGATGCTGGCGGCGCGCGAGGGAGCTTGCGAGAACAGGGGGCTGGCGAATGGGAGCATGGCACAGAGGAGAGCTAAATGTCGGGGAACGTTCGCAATCATGGCGACGGCAGTATAGCTGGTCGGCGGGGAATGGCGCTGATGATGTGGCGGCAGCTTGGGGGTCAGGAAGTACCGCTGATCCCCGGTGGTCGGGATGACAATCTCATTTTTGTGGATGCCACGATCGAGCTGCGCGCATTGGAGAGGCGCGACTTCAGTTTGGGCAATGGCCTTCAAGTGCCACAAATCGCAGCAGATTTCGCGTATGCGAATAACAGTTTCGCGATCAAAACGTGACAATCTGTTTACAAGATCTTTGCTCCGGCGCAATTCCAGCGCTCATCTTAAAGCCTAGCCTTGGGTCAGAACACTACCCGCTCGAGGGTCCCCTGCTTCCGAGCGGATGTTCGTAAACGAATCGACGGCAAAGGACAACCGTTTGGGCCTGTCTCTACCTGTCTTTTTGAGGACGGCTGCCGAGGTTGACTGGAGCGGGGATTATGCGAAGACTGTCAGTACTGTTGCTTGTGGTATCAGGTTTCGGTCCATGGGCCGGAGCGCGGGAAGTTGCGGTAACGGGCGTAGCCGGGCGGAGCTGGCTTAACCAACTGAACCGTGATTTCGCGGAGACCAGCATGGGCAAGACCGGGCACTTAGGGCCGGCTCCGGCTGACGAGTCCTCACGCTGGCAGATGGGCCTTACGACGAGCGCCACAGACGCAGTGAGCCTGCGCGGCGCCGATCTGTACCGCCTGAACTGCCAATCCTGCCACGGCGAAACCGGCCAGGGCGCCCCGCCGGAAATCAACTCGGTCATCAATCCTGTTCGCGCAACTTCCGTGGCGATGGTCATGGAGCGCATGAAGACGACAGGGATGAATATGTCGCACGCGGATGCGAACAAGATGGCGGAGCAATCGAAGGACGCGCTACTGCAAAGGCTGCATAACGGCGGACAGGATATGCCGGCGTTCCCGCACCTCGACGATGCCGAAGTCCACGCGCTGATTGCCTACCTCAAGCAGCTTTCGGGCCTTCCCGGCGCAGAGCATGAGCAGACCTCGGTGAAGGAATCGCCGATGCGGGTGGGCGAACACATCGTGAAGTCAACCTGCCATATCTGCCATGCCGCATACGGAGTGAATCCCAGCCCGCAACAGATCGCGGAAGGCGCAATTCCACCGCTCAGCGCCTTAACAGGCCGGGTGACCCTGCCGCAGTTCGTGCGCAAGGTTACAGCAGGCGCGCCGATCGTGATGGGGGAGCCTGCCGCCGCCTGCCGTGGCAGGATGCCGGTGTTTTACTATCTCAGCCAGGATGAGGCTGCGGACGTGTATCTGTACCTGACTTTGTATCCGCCCTATAAGTTTGCGGCTCTGGATCCTGCGGGGCCGGTTCGGGCGGCAGATCGCGGGGCGGTCGACGGAGCTTCGATCTCGGCTGCTTCGCTTGGGTCTGACACTGAGCCACCGAGCACTCCGCCTGCTGCACAGGATCAGACTTTAGAAATGTCGGTAGCCCCATCGTTGGGGTTCGGTTTGTTCCTGACTTTGCTGCTGGCTGGAGGATTCACCTTCACGGTACGCGAGTGCATGCGGCTTTCGGCAGTCGCCGAAGGGCTAAGCCCGGCACGGACTTTGCGCGTAAATGACGCGACCCTACAGACGGAAAACGTGCAGGAGGATCAGCGCTTAATCGCGTAGGAATCCTTCCGATGAGAACGAGTTCGCGTGTGTGAGGCGAGCTGGACAGTTCTTCATATTTTTTCTTGATCGACTGCCTTCCCCCAAGGCGGACAGTCGCCGAGCCCCTGTTCGGCGGCAAACAGAAACAACCCCCGAAGGTTGGAATTCGCGGACCCTCGCGAAGGCTGACCCTTGAGGTGCAAGCGTTGTAAACGAACATACCTTATATGAGGAACATGCCATGTCTAGATCGCGTACCGTACTACTTGCTTTGGCTGTATTTGTATGCACGGCGGTTCAGTCTTCGTTCGCCATTCCAGCGTTTGCACGCATGTATGGCACGTCGTGCTCCACTTGTCACATTGATTTTCCAAAACTGAACGACTTCGGTAAAGCGTTCAAAGATGCGGGGTTTAAGTTTCCGAAGGATGACGATTCTTTCGTGAAAATTCCGCCCGTTATGCTGGGAGCTCCAGCGCAGAAGGAAATTTGGCCCAAGGCCATCTGGCCCGGTGTGATTCCGGGACTCCCGCCAATCAGTGTCCGGTACGCCACCTTCTTCCAGGTGCTAAGCAAGAATCGGAACAATTTCAATTCGCCAACACCGGCGATCGGGGACTTCATCCCCCGAACTGACTTCCAGGATGGAACCCTCACTCTTCTGATGGCGGGTAGTTTCGGGAGTGGAGTTTCTTATTGGATTGACGACGATATTGCCACAGGCGGATCGGGAGCGGCCGGCGGCATGGGGGATGCGTGGCTAAAATTCAACCTGAGCCATGTTTTCAAACTGCCCGATGACGCGCTCAGCCTTCGCGTTGGCCAGTTCGAACTCGACCTTCCCTGGAGCCAGGCACGTACCTGGAACTTGAGCGGATGGGATATCTTCGACCAGCCAAACGTCGGCACGGGCTCGGACTTTGTGAACAACTCGTTCGCCATGTCGTCGGGAACGCAGGGTGTGGAGTTGAGCGGCGGGCACAGCTACGGCGGCTATCACTATTCGGTGGCCGTGGTGAACCAGAACACCAGTGGCGCAGCTCCTGGTCCGGCGAATGTCGGATCCGGCGGCGACGGCTTCTTCTCGGACTCCAACTTCAAAGACCTCTACGGCCGGGTATCCTACCGGGTCAACCTGGAGAGGGATGCGGAGAGCCGGAAGGGAATTCAGGCAGCCGGAGCAACGGGACCGCACGACCACACCTATATCGACGTGGGCGCGTACGGTTTCTACGGGCGTTCGGTGCAAAGGTTTGACACCGGGACCACGATCTTGACCGCGCGTGAACCCTTCTACCGCATTGGCGCCAGCGCCAGCTTCAACTACCGCACCTTCAACCTGTTCGGAACCTACATGTACGGACACGACAAGAACCTGTTGCTGAACACAACGGGCGACGGTCTTGCGTCCGGGGAACCGGTGCACTTTGGTGGCGGCTTTGTGGAAGCCGACTACATGGCGTTGCCCTGGATGATGACCAGCTTGCGCTGGGATTCGGTGAACTCCGCTTCGGACCGCCTGAACGGCGTCGACGGCGCGGGCTTCTTCGCACCTTTCCACTCGACGCGCACGCGCATTACACCAGGAGTGCAGTTCCTCATCCACCCCAACATCAAGGCTGCGTTTGAGTATGAGATCCGGCCTGAGCAGGTGGTCACGGATCCGACGACAGGTGATATCGTTACCGGTCCCTTCCGTACAAACTCTGCTGTGGCGGGATTGGATTTTGTATTCTAACCACGTAACCAGGGGGCTTCGGCCCCCTACCTTTTTCTCAAAGGATCCGAGAACGAAATGAAAAACAAACTAGTGGTGTTTGCAGCAGCACTCGCTTTAACGGTCAGCTCGCAGGCTGGCAGCATCAGCGGGAAGCTTTCCGGTGTTACGGGAAACTCAGTTGTGTATGTGGATACGATCGCCGGAAAGACATTCCCGGCACCCGAGCAGCATCCGGTCATGAATCAGAAGGGCCTGGCGATGGTGCCGCATATTCTCATCGTTCAGGCTGGTAGCACAGTGGATTTCTTGAACAGCGATAAGGTTGCCCACAATGTGTTCTGGCCCAATGTGCAAAGCGGCAGCAAGAAGGGTCCGGGGCATAATCTTGGAACATGGCCTCAGGGAGAAAGGAAGAGTTTCAAGTTCGACCAGGCCGGGGTCGCGTCGATTCTGTGCAATGTTCACCCGGAGATGAGCGGTTACCTCGTCATTGCCCCTACGCCGTATTTTGCACAAACCGATGCCAGCGGGGCCTACAAGATCGAGAACGTTCCCGATGGATCGTACACCGTGACGGCATGGCATGAAGGCACGAAGACTGTGTCCAAACCCGTGGCCGTTTCCGGTGACACCCAAGCAGATTTCACATTGAGCAAATAGCGGTCGCGCAGGCTGGACGGCCGAGGGCGGCCGTCCGCCGCGCAAGCTGTCCCAGGCAAGCAAGAAAATATTTGAAGTTCTGGACGACCTTATGGCAAAAAATATTCTTTTATTGGCGATGGCAATCATTCTCCTCGGCGCGATTGCGCAGGGGCAAGCGTTGAATCCTTCGGAACTTAAGAACCCGGCCATGCGCAGCCTGCAGGAAAAGTATTTCGCGCAATTGCAGAGCGCCGCAGACGAAATTCACGCTCATGTTTTCCCGAATTCCTTCTATGCTAGCCGCGTGTTGGACCTGGACCTAGCGCATCAGGAAAAGGCGGATCAACGCTCGCTTCGCTTTGACAGCTACAAGGGCAAGACCGTAGTGGAACTCACGGGCAATTACTTTGCGGCATACCCTGAGGACGAGTTAGACAAGAATCATCGGGCGGCGGCGACTTTTCAGGACGTAATGCTTCCTGTGCTGCAAATTGCGGTGCCTGTTTTTCAGGATCTGCCCGAAGTGGATGGGTTTGCCCTGGAGATTTCGCATCAAGTTCGCAAGAAGGTAATGGGGAGTATCCGGGAGCATCCGGAGAACCTGGTGGTGATTCTTGACCGCGACGCGGCCGTGCGTCTGGTTTCGGCGAGAACCGACCGAGAGCGGCAGGCTGCTCTGCTGGAAGGCCAGACCTTTGTGAACGCCGAGCAGGTTGTTCTCGCTCTGCGGGACGATTTGGGGAAGCCGCAGATTGAAGATAGTGATGCACCGTCGACGGCGCGGGCCGCGAAGGAGCATCCGAGCCCCTGGACACTAGCCAAGGCCACTAACTTCCCTGCAACTCGTCCTTCTGCCCGAAGCGCTGCGCCAGTTCCGCCAATTGCCGCACGTGACATCTCCCGGGAGGCGCTTTCCGCCATCCAGGCTTCGTTGCAGGGCACGATCGATAAGATCATCGCAGAGATGGACGGACAGGCGAGCTTCGTGAGCTATGCGCCGCCGTCCGTAGTTTCCTTTCGCAAGGGTGCGTATCTGGAGTTTTCGGTGAATTCGAAGCTACCAGTGGCTGCGGCGGGATCCCGGTACAAACTGGCGGCATTGGCATTCGACGATCACATTGCCCATCTGGTGCGGCCGATTGCGTTCCAGTTTCAGGGCGATACGCCTATCGACGGGATTGCCTTCAGTACCACGATCCACACCGGCGAGACGGCAACCTCTGCGACCGGCGCTAAGCCCGCTTCGAGCGACACCACGCAGGCGGTGGAGTTTTTCCTGCCGCTTGAGTCTCTGCGTTGCTATGAGAGCTATGACTGCACGGGCCAACAGTTGATCGACGCTGGAGCGATTTTGATCAATGGCGAACGGGTTAGCTTGGATCTGCAGACGGCTGAAGCGGGCACCCGCTAGGGGTTGCGGGCTCGGCCCGCATAGCCCATTGTTTCCTCGCATTCATTCCGGCCGATTGGCTTTTCGCATTCTCACGCGGTAAAATCCGCTTTCGGCGAGTTCCGCGAATCGATTGACCTCATTAGGGCGACAACTCGGGCGGAAACATCCGAGGGGCGCGCCCTGATTCAGCCATCCGGAGCTTTTTCTCCAGGTCAGAATGACGACCTAAGAAGATCACCGAGCCTCAATTAATCCAGGAGAAATCAATCATGCCGGAAACCGCCCTGAGTGGCGCTGAATTTAAGAAGCAAATGCGGGAGGGCAAGCCCAAGATGGGATTGTTCCTCAACTCTCACAGCCCAACCGTGGCCGAACAACTTGCGCACAGCGGCTACGACTGGCTGCTGGTGGATTCTCAGCATGGACCGATGGGGTACGAGAAGCTTTCGGCGATGCTGTGTGCGATTGCCGCGGGTGGAGCGAAGTCGATGGTGCGGGTGGCCGGTTACAGCGACCGGGCGGGGATTCAGCAGGCTCTCGACCTAGGGGCTGACGGGGTACTAGTGCCGTACATCAATACGGCGGAAGAGGCGCGACAGGCGATTAGCTGCACGAAATATCCGATGGCGGGGACGCGGTCGGTATATTTTCCGCAACGCAGCATGAATAAGGCTGGGTTGTTGGGCTACGCCGGGTCTGCGAACGACAATATTATTGTGGCATTGCAGGTGGAGACGGCTTCGTGCATTGAGAATATGACCGAGATTGCGGCTGTGCCTGGGGTGGATCTTTTGTTTCTTGGGCAGAACGATCTTTGCATGTCGATGGGGTTGTATGTGAAGTATGAGTTTCCGCATATGTATACTTCGCCGGAGTTGGGTGCGGCTACGCAGAAGCTGGTTGACGAAGCACGCAAGAACAAGACTATTCTGGGGATCTTTTTGTTTGGGACCTCGCGGGTCGGGGAGTTTCTGGATAAGGGATTTACGTTTATCAGCGTGGGGAATGATTTGCATCATGTGCTGACGCAGGCTGGGGCATATGTTAAGGATATGGAAGGGATTGCTAAGGATAAGTGGGTACGGAGGCCTTCGGCGTTGATATAGGCATTTATTGGAGAAAAGGCCCGGGCTTTTTTGCCTGGGCCTTTTTTGTTTGGGAAGTTAGAGTTCGGATTTTTGCGTTGAGACTTAAGGCTTTAGGACCAGGCGGGCGAGGGCGCCCGCCCCACACAATTTTCTTTTTTTAGAACATGTTCCATAGGAACTGGTTGTAGACTTCGTGGTGGTACTGGACCTCGGGGGCTTTTACGAATGTGCCCAGCAGGCGAGGGCAGCGGTCGGCTGAGGCTTGTTTGAGGTCGCCGTAGCGGCCTTTTACGTCCTCGCCCAGCAGTTTCGTGGTCCAGTCGGATTTGCGGAAGTTCTCGAGGGCTGTGTAGACGTTGTCGGGGAGATAGCGTTCGGCTTGGCGGAGATTTTTGATCTTCGAGGTCTCGCCGTGCAGGCCGGATTTGAAGATCGAGTACATGACCATGTAGGGGTTGGCGTCCGGAGCTACCGAGCGGACTTCCACGCGCATGCTCTTTTCGTTGCCGATGGGAATGCGGATCATGGAACCGCGGTCGACCGCCGAAGCCTTGATCTGGTTCGGGGCTTCAAAGTGCGGATCGAGACGGCGATAGGCGTTGACGCTGGCGTTGAGCAGGAGGCAGATGTCATTGCCGTGAGTCAGGATGCGGTCGACGAAGGACCATCCGAACTTGCTGAGCTTTTCTTCGCCCTTCGGATCCCAGAACAAGTTCTTGCCGCCTTTGCTGATGGAAACGTTGGTGTGCATGCCGTTGCCGTTGACGCCGACGACCGGCTTGGGCAGGAATGAGGCGGTTAGGCCCATGCTGGTGGCAACCTGGCGGCAGATCAGCTTATAGAGCTGGATCTGGTCGGCGGCGGCGACGACTTCGCCGTAGCCGTAGTTGATTTCAAACTGGGACGGAGCGACTTCGGGGTGGTCTTTTTCGTTCTCGAAACCCATGGAGCGCTGCACTTCGGCGGTGCGGTCTATGAAGGTGCGGAGGACGTCGCCGGGGAGTGAGTGGTAGTAGCCGCCCGTGTTTACGTATTCGAACTTGTAGTTTTCGTGGTAGTGGCGCTCGGCGTCGGCGCCGAGGAAGAGGAAACCCTCAATTTCATTGGCCGCGTTGAGGGTGTAGCCTTCCTTCTTGTGCAGATCCTGGGCCATGCTCTTGAGGACGCCGCGGATGTCGGCGCTGTAGGGGGAGCCGTTCTTGTCGATGACTTCGCCGAAAACGAGGACTTTACCGGAACCGAAGTAGTCGGCGGGGGCCCAATAGAAGGCGCTCCAGTCGATGCCGAGGCGGAGGTCGCTCTCGCGCTGGGCGGTAAAGCCGCGGATGGAGGAGCCGTCGAAGGTAAGGTTGTCCCAACTCTTGATCAGAAATTTCTTGTCGTAGTCAAGCATGTGGAGGCGGCCTTCAAGGTCGCTGAACAGGACCGTGACGGCCTTGATGCGCTTTTCATCGGCGAGGTACTTGATGCGTTTTTCCTGAACCTTGTGGGCGGCAACTCGTGCTTTGCGCTCCTCTTTGGCTTCCAGGTTCAGCTCTTCCAGCTCGGGATAAGGGAGCATCAGAAAATCACGTAATTCGGTCGACATGGATCTCCTCGAAGGTGAGATGGATTGAACGCAGCCGGGACACACTTGTGAGCGATTCCAACAGCGATCAGTAGGATACGTGACGGGCGGGGGGGCTGCCAATCGAAAGCGCTTATTGGTCAGATTCAGGAAATTTATCGAAAGTTTGGGGGTTCGTAGCTTTGAGGCTTAGCAGGGTTGGGGCGCTTATTCGGCAGGGGTCTTTCGACTACGAATTCCCGCGCGCTTGGGCGCGCGGGAATGCTTCGCTCAAGATGACAAAGCCTTATTGGGGTTCGTGTGGGGTGGCTAGGGTGCCTCTGTCGATTATGCCGCAGGCTATGCGGTCGCCCGCGTTGCCGGCTGGATCGCTCTTCATGTCGTCGGCATTGGCGTGGATCACTAAAGCGGTGCCGCCATTGCTGAACAGGGAGTGGGAACCGACGGTAAAAGTGAGGTTCTCGTTGACGATGGCGAGCTTGGCTTTGCCTTTGTCGTTGACGGTGAAATTGTTCATGTCACCAGCGTGGGAGCCCTCCGGATTTTGAAGTCCGTGCTTCTTTGCCTCGGGGTTGAAATGCGGGCCAGCGGACTTGAAATCTGGGGCTTCACACTTGGCGTTTTGATGAATGTGGATCGCATGCTCGCCGGGAGGCAGATTTTTGAGGTTGAGCTTGATGGTGACGCCTTTGGTTGCGGGTTGGATGGTGGCCTTGCCGACGCTATCGCCCTTGGCATTTTTCAAGGCGACGCTGTACTGCTTGCCGGCGTGCAGGAGGGCGGGAGTGACAGCGACAAAGAGGCACAAAGATGCAAACTTTCGAACAGCGCTGGAGGAATACATAATAAGGCGATTATATCGACCGGGAGCATGCCCCTATGGCTGGGACGACAATCGGAAGGACAGTTCGATTTGCGACCGCAATCCCGTGCCCTAGTACAATGAGGCAGCGGATTTTGATCTATGCGACGCGTTAGAACGGTTTCGAGATGGGTGGTTGCAGGGGCGGTGCTGGCGTCTTGCGCCGGAATTCTGGGATGCAGTTCCCATACGACGCCGACAACGCCATTTGCAGACCCTGCCCCGTCGGGAGCGACGGTTGCGAAGAAAGAGAGTCTGGCGCCGCCCGGGGATCGTGGCGTTACCCACGACCTTTCCGTAGACGAACAGGCAGGCGGCCATACCTTGCGGAAACACGTTGGGCGCAGCGACCAAGAACTTCGGGAAAGACTTGTGAGCGAGGGTATTTCCGCGTCCTCTACCTACACGGACCGAGGGACGGCGGAAATCGCGGTGGGCAGTGCGCTGCAGGAGGGGCAGTACCGTATTGAGCAGTGGATGGCGCGGTCGGGAGGGCATCCGAATCTGGTGCTTGACTACCACGGAGATCAGCCCATTGGGCGAACGCTCCACAGAGGAGAAGGTGCTTCGGAGCCTTGCGCCGATGCCAAAGTGGTGCTGCGCTGGTTGAGCTCGAGCGAGTACTACGTGCTGACGTCCTATCCGGAGTGCCGCTAGATGACAGAGAAGAAGGCGCCGAGTGGGGAGTCCGAGGGCAAGCTACCCGTATCCGCGGGTACGTTTCCCGCCCTTCGGCGTTTTTTTCGGGGATACCTTCACGAAGATTGGCAGGAGGAGCATGATTCTGCGGCGGAGGCCGGCGAGCAGTTCTGCGAGGACGCCACGGCGGAGGAACGACAGGATGTGGCCAGAGAGTGGGAAGAGTTCCGCCAGCGGACAAAAAATCTTTCGTTACCTGCCCTGTCCGCGCTTTTGAACACCCACCTGGGAGCAGCGTGGGACCCGAAGACTGAAGAACAGATCGAGGCGCTGTCCGCGGTTTTCCGGCCTTTTGACCGGAAAATGTAGCATTTTGTCCGCTTTCGCGCGGCTACATCCGAGTCTTCCGGACTTTAGGCCGTGCCACAACCGAACGTTCAGTGCCCCGCGGTAACCTTCGGTAACCTTGGGTTCTGCCGTGGCCACCTTACAATGAACCTGTCGCGGACCATCCTGCCGGTCCTGTGGGTACGGGTAACTCTATTGCCGGCAAAGGGAGGCACCGTAGCGGACTGTTTCCAGAACAGCGGAGGCGCGCGGACGGAACGCGAGATCGGAGTCGGCATCCTATGGTTTTCGGGTTTGGCTTTAGCAAACAAAAGGCGCTTTCTTCGGCCGAAAAGTACGTCCAGCAGGGCAAGCTGCAGAATGCCATTGCGGAGTACGAAAAAATTCTGAAGGCCGACCCGCGGGACTTGACGGTCCTGAACACCATTGGCGATCTTTACGCCCGCATTGGCGACAATGCGCGCGCGATTGAATATTTCAAGCAAGTGGGCGACGCTTACGCCGCAGATGGATTCACTGTCAAAGCGATCGCCGTATACAAGAAAATTTCGAAGCTGCAGCCTTCACTCGATGGAACACTGAAGCTGGCGGAATTATTCACGCAGCAAGGCCTCTTTAATGACGCCCGCGCCCAGTATTTACAGGTTGCGGAAGAGTTTCTTCGTTCAGGAGAACTCGACAAGGCCATCCGCATTTTCCAGAAGACTCTGGAAATGGACCCTGAGAACGTGGCCATGAAACTGCGGTTGGCGGAAGTGTATCTCCGCCTGGGCAAGAAGCAAGACGCGTCCAAAATTTATGGCGAAGCGTCACAGACGCTACGCGAAAACGGACAACTGGATGCGGCCGATGAAGTTCTGCAGAAAATGCAGGCGATCGATCCTTCCAATAGTTCCATACTGCTGCTGCGCGGTCACAACGCGGCGGAAGCGGGTGAATTCAAGGACGCGATTCAACTGCTGGAAAAAGTGGCCGATCTCGATCAGCATGTCGAGGGTTTACAGGACCTGTTCAAGTGTTATCTCCAAGAGAAGAGGCTGCCCGAAGCGGGGGCGCTGGCCAACAAACTCCTGGCGGTTCATCAAGACAAGCAGCCGCTGGCGGAGTATGCGGGCGCATTGATGAGCAATGGCAACCAGGCAGAGGCTCTGCGGGTTTTCGAGCAGCATGCCGACGCGCTTTTGTCTTCGGATTCTGCGAAGGTGTTGGAGAGCTTGCACGCGATCATTGGCCACGTCCGGGATGACCGCGGGTCACTGGAGACGATTCTTGGCCTGCTGCAAAAGGCAGGCGACACAACCCACACCAGCGAAATTCTGGAACTACTGGCGCATGCGAGCGTACAGCAGGATGATTTATCCAAGGCACGGGATCTGTATCTGCAACTAGCGACGATGGAGCCGCAGAACGCCCTTCACGCGCGCAACTATCAGCAGGTTGTAGCGAAGATCGGTGCTTCCGGAGGATCAGGCCAGATCACCTCCGAAGAAGGCGCGCTGATGGTCGACGAGTTGGAAGCGATCGCGCCATTCATCGATCAACACTATGCGGAAGAGGTCATTGCCGCGGCTCGCGCGGCCCTGACCGACGCCGAGCTATTCGTTTCGTACAACATGCCCGAGAAAGCCTTGGGGCCACTGGCAGCCGCCTTACCGGTAGCGCCGCGTCACATCAAGCTCAATCAGCGTTTGGCATCTCTTTATACGCGGACTGGGCGCTTTGGGGACGCTGCGATTTGTTGCCGTACGCTTCAAGGCGTTTACGGCGAGGCGGGGTTCGGCGAGGAAAGCTCCCGTTATGGGGATTTGGCCGCAAAGTATGAGGACCGAGGGGCGCTGGCGGCGAAGGCGGCGGCGGTGGACAGTCCTGCGAAACCCGAGGCGGCGCCGGTCGCTACCCTTCCTCCTGCGGGAGCCACCGATCTGTTTGCTGAGTTCGCCGTTGTTGCGCCGGAAATTGAAGCGCACCCCGAGGAACATAGCGAGGAGGCGTCTGCATCGCAGGCAACAGATTCGTTCGAAACAAGGGTTGCGGTTACGGCTGAGAGCGGCGACGAGATTGACCTGTCCGAAGAGTGGGAAGACTCCGCGACTGAAGTGAGCGTTGAAGCCAGGGCGGACACCAGTCACGAACCGGTTGTCCACGCTACCGCAGAGGACTCGGTGGCAGCTACCGTTGCAGAAATTCATTTCTATCTGCAGTACGGTATGGTCCAGCAGGCTCACGCAGGCTTGGCCAAACTTGAAGGCTTGACGGACGACCGCGCCATGCTTGAGGCGTTGCGCTTGGAAGTTGCGCAGAAAGCGCCGCAGGTGGCGGAGGTCCCGCCTGAGGTTGCAGAAACTGAGTTGAGCGCCACCGAGGATGTCGCGTCAGCGGCTCCGGAGGAAGAGGCCGAGGCTCAACCAGCGGCCCAGCCGACCCCTGCGCCTTTGCGTGCGGCGAGCAAGTTGGATGACTTCGTCGCCGATCTTGAGGCTGAACTACCCGAAGACTTCATGGCACCCGGAGCACCGGCGATACCGCCGGCTCACGTCATCGCTCCGGCGGCGCCTATTCCACAGACTGCTTTCCTGTCGGCCACACCAACGACGCAAGGGGGCGCAGCGGCAGCCAAACCAGCGTTCGAAAAACCTGCGGTTACTGTTGCGCCAGTAGCGGCCGTGATCCCTGCGCCTCCAGTGACGCCGACAGCTCCGATACCGGCAGGACTTGCAGAAGCAGGGGCCGACCTTAACGACATGTTTGACGAGTTGCGGGCCGGACTTGAAGACGAGACGGCACCCACGCACGAAGACCCGGAGGACCACTACAACCTGGGCGTGGCCTTCCGCGAGATGGGACTTATCGACGAAGCCATCGGCGAACTGCAGAAGGTTTGCCAGTCCATCGACCGCGGCGTCCCCTTCAAGTACACAATGCAGGCCTATACGTGGCTGGCGCAGTGTTTCCAGGATAAGGGCGTTCCGGAAGCCTCGATTCGTTGGTACGAAAAGACACTCAAGCTTCCTAATCTTGACGAAGAGGGCCGTACGGCTCTGCACTATGAATTGGCCAGCGCTTACGAAGCGGCACAAAACAAACGCGCAGCCCTGGCCCACTTTATGGAAGTCTACGGTGCCAATATTGATTACCGGGATGTTGGCGAGCGGATACACGCCCTGAAGTCGTAGAATCTCCAGATGGCTTTTGAAAAGACACTGGAGTGGTCCGGACTGGACCGGCAGATGGCCGGGAGAGGTTCGGCGTGACGATCGATCCCGAGACTCCGAACACCAGTTCCTACTCGAGCAGTGGTCTGCTGTCGGAAGACACCAAGACGGTTATCCGGAAGCACCCGTCGGCAGCGGAGATCTGGGCGCGCCGCATGTTCCTGGTCACGTTTGTGCTTCTGTGCACGCTGCTCGGGGTGTTTCTGATTGTGCTGCCTTGGCGGCCGGAATGGGTGGACAATCCGTTGTTTTCCGGATATCCCTGGGTGCGTTCCCTGTTTGCGAATCCATTCTTTCGCGGGATTTGTTCGGGCTTTGGCGTTTTGGATCTGTGGATCGCCATCTCGGAGACCGCGCACTACCACGAAGACGTCTAAACCCTGGACACAGTCTAATGAGCGATGAAATCCTCAAGCCCGCGCCCCTCGCCTATCTTAACGATGCGTTCGTGAACGGGCCGGACGGGCGCATACTACGGATTCTTTCGGAATATCAGGAACCGCTAACGCGGTTCCGCCGAGAGCAGATTCAGGATACGGTTGTATTTTTTGGCTCGGCCCGTTTGCAGAGTCCTGAGAGCGCAAATGCGAAACTGCAGGCGGTTCATGCCAACCTGGAGGGTACTGAGGCGGCCCAGGAAACCTTGCGGAAGCAGGCCCGCGCGGCAGTGGATATGTCGCGATATTACGCAGATGCACGAGAATTGGCGCGGATGCTAACGGAATGGTCCACCGCAATCCCGGCGCGGCGGCATCGGTTCGTAGTTACGACTGGCGGAGGCCCTGGGATTATGGAGGCAGCCAACCGTGGCGCGCGGGATGCCAACGGCAAGACCATTGGACTCAACATCCGACTGCCAATGGAGCAGTTCCCCAATCCTTACATCACCTCGGCGCTCAATTTCGAGTTTCACTACTTCTTCATGCGGAAATTCTGGTTCGCGTACCTGGCCAAGGCCCTGGTGGTGTTCCCAGGGGGCTTCGGAACGCTTGACGAGCTGTTCGAGATCCTGACGCTCGCGCAGACTGAGAAATTGGCGAAGAAGATGGTGGTGGTGATCTACGGCAAGGAATATTGGAGCAGCGTGCTGAACCTTCAGGCTATGGTGGATAGCGGGACCATCAGTGCGCAGGACTTGAATCTGTTTCGAGTGGTCGACTCGCCGAAAGAGGCGTTTGAGTTTTTGCGCGATGGCCTGACGAAGTATCACCTGGCACCCAAGCCGAAGGCGGAGCAAACACCGGAAATTGCCAAGACCCGGCTGTAATTGGCAAGGCTGTTTTCCTCCGAAGCTACCCGCCGCACCTCATGATGCTCTGCTACATCACGGACCGCAGCGCTTTTCCTGGCGACGAAGCGGCGCGTCGCCGGCAACTCATCCAGAAAGTCGGCGAAGCGGCGCGTTCAGGGGTGGATTACATTCAGTTGCGCGAGAAGGATCTGGCAGGAGGGGAATTGGAAGCGCTCGGGCGACAGGCGTTGCGCGCAGTGCGGGAAGCTCGTACGCAGACCAAGCTCCTTCTTAACTCTCGCACAGATGTTGCGATCGCTATCGGGGCTGATGGCGTGCACTTGCGCGGCGACGACGTTACGCCGCGGGAAGTAGTTGGATTTCACGGCGGGGCCTGGCTTATTGGAGTCTCCTGCCATTCGGTGGAAAATGTCTTCAGGGCCGAGGCAGAAGGCGCGAGTTTCGCAGTGCTGGCGCCGATATTTGGCAAGCATTCGAAAGAATCGGTTCAAGCGTTGGGGCTGGAGACGCTTCGAAGCGCCTGTCGAAGCAAGCTGCCGGTGCTGGCGCTAGGGGGCGTCACTCAGGAAAATGCCCGCGCCTGTCTTGATGCGGGCGCCGCCGGTATCACAGGCATCCGCCTGTTCCAGAACAATCCTATCGAGGAAGTGGTTCGCGAGCTTCGTTCGTGCTAGAACAACCGAACGAAGGCGACGGCTGATACTTCCCCCGCAAGGTACGAGAGCCATAAGAACCAGAGCGGCTAATTTCCTTCCACCGCTGGTTTTACCAACCATCGCAACACCATGTTAACCAGACTCAAAACGATAGCGCCGAGAAAGGCGGCTAGAAACCCGTGAACTTCAAAGCCCGGAACGAGAGCGGCAGCCACCTCCAGCATCAACGCATTAATCACCAGCCAGAACAAGCCGAGGGTGAGGACGGTCAACGGAAATGTTACGACTTTTAAGAGCAGCCCCAGGGTTGCATTGATAAACCCAATCGCAAGGGCAGCGATGAGAGCGGTGGTGAAGGTATGAACCTGTATACCGGCAACGATGTAAGGCAGCAGCCAGACGGCTACCGCACTCAAAACCCAGTTGGCAAGCATTCGCATTGGACAACTCCAGGCCGGCGAAAAAACGTCGCGGCCACAGCGATGATAAACCCAGGAAGCGCCTAGGCGGTAACGACGGGGGATTTGGATTGCGGGGCGGTGGGGGGCAATGATTCGAACACCTCCTGGGCCCGCTCCAGCGCTTCTTTCACGTTCTCGCAGAAATTTGCGCGGCCAATGATGTCTTCGAACTCAGCCTGGTGAATCAGGTGTTTCGGTTGCTCTCGCGCCCCACAGAGGATGAGGGTACGGCCAGTCGCGTGTAGTTGCCTGGCAAGCTCTTCCAAGGCGAACAGGCCGGTGGCGTCGATAGCGGTCATGTTCCTCAGCCGCAATACGACTACCGGAGGGAGCTCGTGAAGGTTCTCCGTAACCATCGAGATTTTGTCGGTTGCGCCAAAAAGGAACGGCCCATGAATCCGAAAGATGGTGACATAGTAGGGGATGTCTTTGTCTTGCAGGATGTGGATGCGACCGTCCTCGACATAGTCGTCGGTGACCTGGGCAACGGTTGTGGTATTCGCCACACGCGCGATAAAGAGAAGCGCCGCAAGGATCATGCCGGCTTCGACAGCAACGGTCAGGTCGGCGAAGACGGTCAGTGCGAAAGTGACGAGCCACACGCTTATGTCGGTGCGGGTGAGGCGCAGCAACTGCGGAATCTCGCGCCATTCGCCCATGTTGTAAGCCACCATCATGAGAATTCCCGCCAAGGCGGCCATGGGAATATAACTCGCCAGAGGCGCGGCGAAGAGGAGAATGCAAACCAGTGTGAGCGCGTGAATGATTCCCGCTACCGGCGTTTGAGCTCCGGAACGGATATTGGTGGCGGTGCGTGCAATCGCACCGGTGGCGGGAAGCCCTCCGAACAAGGGCGACGCGATATTCGCGATGCCTTGTGCGATCAACTCTACGTTTGGATTGTGACGATCGTTGTTTGTGGATGCGCTCATGCGGTCGGCCACGACGGCCGACATCAGGGACTCGATGGCTCCCAACATCGCCACAGTTAGCGCAGGGCCCAAAAGCCCGTGAATCAACTCTGGCCGGAAGCTGGGTATTTCCAAATGGGGCAGCCCGCTAGGAATGCCATGGAAGCGAGTCCCGATGGTTTCGACAGGTAGCTTCAGGAAGTAGACGGCTAGTGTAGCACCCACCAAGACGACGATTGGCCCCGGAATGCGATTAGAAGCCAGCCGGCAAAGGATGAGCACAACCAGGGTCAACGAAGCCAGTACCATCGCTTCATAGTTCAACGTCTTAAAGTGGGAGGCGATCGATTCCATGCGGGGCCAGAACTCCCCGGGCACCTTTTCAATCTGCAAGCCGAAGAAATCTTTCAACTGCGTGCTGGCGATCAAGACCGCGATGCCGTTCGTGAAGCCGATAACAATGGGGCGCGGGATAAACTTTACAGCCGTCCCCATACCGGTGGCGCCAAGGATGACCAGCAGGACGCCAGCCATCATGGTGCAGAGGAACAATCCCGCCACCCCGTGCTGAGCAACGATTCCAGCGATCACAACGACAAAAGCTCCCGTCGGTCCACCGATCTGCGTACGCGAGCCTCCCAACAATGAAATGAGAAAACCGGTCACGACTGCGCAGTAGATTCCGGCCTGAGGAGGGAGGCCTGAGGCAATAGCGAATGCCATGGCCAAAGGCAAAGCGACCAGACCTACGGTGATGCCTGCTACGAGGTCTTTGAGAAATTTTGCGCCGGTGTAACCACGAAGGCTAAGAATTGACTTCGGGAACCAACGTTCTTCTAACGTAGTTTCCATGCTGACGTAATTATGCTCCGTTGACGGCGGTTTGACCGATGACGAAAGGTATGCTCTAGGACTTAAGAACGAAACGCACGATCTCTGGACTTACGGCGCCATGTCGGACCTGGTCCTTCGCCGGGGGACCGACCTCTTTGAGTTGGGGGCGAAATGTGCGGTGAAATGCCTGAGAAATGGCGCTTGTTTGACAATCCGGTGCCCTGGAATGCGCTCCCGATGCCGCCAGATACCGTCGAGCACTTCGATGACGTACTCGAAATGACTTTGGGTGTAGACGCGCCGGGGAAAAGCCAAGCGCACTAACTCCCGCGGCGCCGGCGTTTCTTTGCCGGATTTTGTATCCACTCGGCCAAACATCACACTGCCAAGTTCTACTGCGCGAACGCCACCCTCCAAGTAGAGCGCGTTCACGAGGCCGATTCCCGGGTACTCTTCAGGGCTCAGGTGCGAACAAAAACCCGCTGCATCGAGAAACACAGCATGACCACCGGCCGGGCGAACAATCGGAATTCCGCGAGCGATCAATCTGGACGCCATGTATTCCACGGTGGCATGGCGATAATGCTGGTAGTCATACTCCAGCGCTTCCTTCAGGCCAACCGCAATCACCTCGAGGTCTCGCCCTGCGAGTCCGCCGTAAGTGGGGAACCCCTCCGTCAAAATCAGGAGATTGCGAAAGTCCTCGGCCCAAGCGTCGTTATTGCAGGCAAAGAAACCGCCTATGTTGGCCAACCCGTCTTTCTTTGCGCTCATCACGGCGGCGTCGGCGAGAGCGAACATCTCCTGTGCGATTTGCGTTAAAGATTTGCTTGCGAACCCCGGTTCGTATTCTTTGATGAAATAAGCATTTTCGGCAAAGCGGCAGCAGTCAATCACCAGCGGTATTCCTTGTTTCTTGAGGATTTTTTTCACCGCGACGATGTTCGCCATGGAAACGGGTTGACCTCCGCCGGTATTGTTGGTCACCGTGATCATGCAAAAAGGTATGCGCTTCGCGCCCTGCACCTTAATCAGGGTCTCTAGTTTCGCGATATCCAGATTGCCTTTGAATGGTTTATCCAGATAGAGGTCCTTGCCTTCCTCGGTGAGCAAATCTTCGGCGCAGGCTCCGACGTACTCAATGTTCGCGCGGGTTGTGTCGAAGTGACTGTTGTTGGGAACGATGTGGCCTGGCTTGAGGCGCGTGGCGGCCAGGATTCGCTCCGCCGCACGGCCCTGATGCGTCGGAAAAATGTGTTTCAGACCGGTAATCTCTTTGACGGTATCTTCGAAATGATGCCAGGAGATGCTTCCCGCATAACTTTCGTCGCCCATCATCAATGCGGCCCATTGTCGAGAGGACATGGCGCCTGTCCCGCTATCGGTGAGCAGGTCAATGGTGATGTCTTCAGCATTCAGCAGAAATACATTATGGTTCGCGGAAGCCAAGCGGGCCAGACGTCGCTTGCGGGTTGTAATGGGGAGAGCTTCCGTCATCTTGATGCGAAATGGCTCGATGATGGTTCGCATTTTGCTAGCTCGCTTTGCGGAAGGTGAGATTGATCCGATGTGTGCCGGTCAGAGGATGGTGAGCTTCTTTGAGGGCCAGCACTCCATGGTAGCGCAATCGGGCAGGTCCTCCCCAAACAACGACGTCGCCGTGGAATAAGTTCACGCGCATTGGCTTGTCTGTTCGGCTGAACCCGCCGAACAGAAAGATTGCCGGAATGCCGAGAGAGACGGACACAATTGGTTGCGCAAAATCAGCTTCGTCTTTGTCCTGGTGGAGTGACATGCGGGCACCCGGCTCGTAGCGGTTGATGAGGCAGGCGTCTGGTTCGAACGATGCGAAACCAGCTTCCGACGCAGCTTTTGAGGCGAGGATAGAGAAGATCCTGGGCATGGACGACCACCGCGACCCAGTGTCAGGGTCGACCGCATCATAGCGGTACCCTTTGCGGTCGGTAACCCAACCCCATGCGCCACAATTGGTCATGGCGACGGACATGCGAAAACCGCCCGGCGTAAGCATGTGACGAAATGGAGCTTGTGTTTCTATGTCACGCAGGGCGGAGATGATGGCTTCTGCTTCCGGAGCCGCGAAGGCTCGCAAAAGTTTTGCACCAGGTCCAAGATCCTGCTCGGGATGGTATTTTTCGGGACCAAAGAGATTACGTACGATCCGGTCGGCATCACTGCGCATCGTGAAAGATGATACCAACTGTGTGCCGCCGACCTGAGCGAACACGGCTGACTCCGTGACGAAGATTTACGCGATAGACGCCGCGAGTTCCCTGCACTGGACGATGATGAACCGCGAACACAACGCCGTCTCCCTGGCGAAGTGGGACAACCATGGGGCGGGACTGCATTCTGGGGCGCTGCTCCGTCATTACGAATTCGCCACCGGTGAAGTCGCGTCCAGGCTCTGATAAGAGGATGGCGAGCTGGAGGGGGAACACGTGTTCACCATAAATATCCTGATGAAGGCAGTTGTAATCGTCCGCGCGGTACTGAAGGAGCAGCGGAGTTGGGCGGAGTTGGCCCGCCTGGTGGCATCGGGTTAGAAAATCGGTGTGAGCCTTCGGGTAACGAACGTTCAGACCCATTGCCTGAGTCCAGCGGTTGGCGACGGTTACCAGTTGCGGATAGATGTGGGTTCGAAGCTCTTCGATGAGATCCGGAAGCGGGTAGGTAAAGTACTTGTATTCGCCTCGCCCGAAACCGTGGCGGGCCATGACCACGCGACTGCGGAAAGATCCTTCGTGACTGTAGAGATCGGAGAGTGTCCGGCATTCTTCGGGAGAGAGGAGACGTTCGAGCAGCGCGTTTCCCTGGGAGTCCAGTTCCTGCGAGACTCGATCCCAATCCAAGGTGCTCAACCTTCTTGAGGCAGGGAAACTAAGCGGTTCAGCGATGGGTTGTGAAGGCATGTTCGAACGGTAACAACTCAGCCGGCTTGTGCCACTCCGATTCTTGCGTTCGAATTTCGTGCGGAATCGGCCCGAACTATCCGCCTGCGATGGCCCCCACGATGAGGAGTGGCTCCTGCCCGGTAGCGACTGCCTCTGGAAGCGGTGCGTCCGGAGACTCGTGGGACCAATCCTCGGAACAAGCAAAGAAACGCAAAAAAGGGCGCCTTTGTAAGGTCACGTGGTCACGAATCGTGCCTCGCAATATGGGGTATCGTTCCTCCAGAGAATCGAGCACAGAGCGTTGCGTCACGGGGCGTTGCACCTCCAACTGCACCTCGCCAGGGACTTTCGCAAGAGAGCGGAGGTGCGCGGGGAGTTCCACGCGAATCACGAGATTTCCCTCATGCCAGCGTTTGGACCTCCACGGAGACGACCGCGGGGAGATCGCGAACAATCGGCGACCAATTGTTCCCGGCGTCGGGAGACGCATAGACTTGGCCCCCCGTTGTTCCGAAATAGACGCCGCACGAATCCAGCGAGTCCACTGCCATGGCGTCTCGGAGGACGTTCACATAGCAATCGCTCTGGGGCAGGCCTTTGGTTAGCGGCTCCCATTCGTTGCCGCCGCTGCGACTGCGATACACCCGTAGTTTTCCGTCCGGAGGATAGTGCTCCGAGTCGCTCTTGATCGGCACGACATAGATGGTCTCCGGTTCGTGGGCATGGACGTCAATGACAAAACCGAAATCGGTTGGCAAGTTCCCACTGACCTCGTGCCAGGAATCACCGGCGTCGTTGCTCCGCATTACGTCCCAGTGTTTTTGCATGAACAAGGTTTCTGGGCGCGATTTATGCATTGCGACATGGTGGACGCAATGCCCTACCTCTGCCGTTGGATCCGGGATGTACTGGGAACGCAAGCCTTGATTGATTGGCTTCCAGGTGATGCCCGCATCGTCGGTACGAAACGCGCCGGCGGCGGAAATTGCGATATAAATCCGCTTCCGATCGGCAGGATCCAGGATGATGGTATGTAAACACATCCCGCCCGCGCCAGGCTGCCACTCCGGCCCTGAACCGTGACCGCGCAGACCTGGAAGCTCCAACCAATTGTGGCCGCCATCCGTAGATTGGAACAGTGCAGCATCCTCAGCGCCGGCATATACGGTATCTGGATCGTCCAACGAAGGTTCCAAATGCCAGACACGTTTGAATTCCCAGGGATGCGGGGTGCCGTCATACCACTGATGGGTGCCGGGGATACCTTCGTAAGCGAACTTATTTCCGACTGCCTCCCAGGTCTTACCGCCGTCGTTCGAGCGCTGCATCATCTGACCGAACCATCCGCTGGTCTGCGACGCATACAAGCGGTTTGGATCGGCTGGCGATCCCTTCATGTGATAGATATCCCAGCCGCCAAAATGAGGGCCGCTCACATCCCATTTCTCGCGCATCCCGTCTGACGTCAGAATAAAAGCGCCCTTTCGCGTACCCACCAGAACTCGCACTCCGCTCATCACTTCCTCCTGGGATCGATTCTCAAGGATGTCTATTTCGAGCCTTCGACTATTTTGGGGTTTCTGCAGCCACTTTCATGTTCGACAGACCTTTTTCAAAATCGCCGCCAATAAGGGTATCCATGCTGACGAACACTTGAATAATTTTCGACACAAACGGTGTGGGACCGTGCATCGCCCAAGTCACGAGGGTTACACCATTCTGCGGCGCCAGTGTAAAATCGGCCACGTTGTGACCCTCAAAAGGGCGAATGAAATCCAACTTAATCGTGACCTTCGTGGCAGTCACGTCTAAGATTTCCATACGTCCGGCACCCACCTTACTGTTCCCTTCCCACGCGTACACCGAACCGGTCCCGCTGGCCGGTCCGTTGAATGTCTTTTTCATTGCAGGATCCAACTTCTCCCACGGCGACCACGATCCCCAATTGTGAAAATCGTCGATCAGTCCGACCACTTTTTCTGGGGGCGCCTGTATGCTGGCCGACCGTTGCACTTGAAACGTGTTTGGTTTGGTCGCAGCGAGCACAAGCACTATCGTGACTGCAATCACGAGGATGATGGCAACTGTTTTCAACACAACGACCTCCCGACAAGAATCTGCAAAACGACGAAAGTTTACCAGATCACTTGTAAAATGCAAGCAGCATGTTACTGTACTACATGGGCAAGACCTCCACCGCCGGACGCCGATCGGTTTGCCCTCTCAATGCGTCGGTTGAGATGTTGGGCGACCGATGGTCCCTTTTGATCATCCGGGACATGATGCTCCGGGGATATCGCACTTACAACGAATTCCTCACTTCGCACGAAGGCATCGCCACCAATATTCTGGCTGACCGTTTGCGAAAATTGGAGGGTCACGCGATCATCACTACGGCTCGGGACCCCACCGACGGACGTAGGTTGATTTACCGGCTCTCAAAAAAAGGAATTGACTTAGCCCCGGTGCTGGCGGAAATGGTTTTGTGGGTCTCCGCTCACGAGGAGACTGGCAATCAAGATCTGGTCCGACACCTGCGGAAGAACAAAGAGCAAGTGATTGCTGCCGCCCGCGAGCGTTGGGGTCAATCGGACAAGTCCGAAGCGGGCGCTCATGCGCCCACGAATCAGGTGGATCAGCATCGACATTCCTGAGCAACTTCGGGCGCTTGACGAAATACTCTTCTGTTACGGCTTTGACCCATGCATAAGTTCGAACGCGTGCCGGACTACTGGCATTCTTGCCAGTCGACGGTCTCGTGGGTCCGAGCTTAGAACGGCGACTCGCTGAATGGCCCGTCCCGCTTGGGTTTTAGAGAAAAAGTTCTTGACTTAGAACCGTACTAACGCTAGCCTGAATCAACAACTCGCTGCTTTTTTGGAGGCTATGGATGACCAGCACGAGCCCCGGCCCGGCGCTCTGCACAGACGAACAAAGCTTCGTCGAGTTTCGCCGCAAAGTACGGTCGGCGGAGATGCTGTCGGCGGCGACGGAACGATTGCTTCGCGCCTTGCGTTTTACTCGAAGGCTGAGTGTAGTTGTTCAAAATGGCAAGGTACTCAAGTCAGGCTATGAAGAAGGCTACTTCACCCAACACGGGCGGGATCCCCATCCCGGGGCGGAATAACTCCAGCCCTCCCCAAGGGCAAGAATGTTGAAATAACCTTAGGGTCCCCTTAACGCGTAACCCAGACGCGCCGAGCTACTACAACAACATACTCCAAGCAGGTCTTCGTAAAAGAAACGAGCCCTGCTCCCAAAATCGGGAGCAGGGCTGTCTGCTTGCGTCGCCAATCTAACAGGTTATCTGCTCAGAGCGTGCTTTTAGTCATAACTAATTCAGTGCAATGGTTTAATTCCTTACTTTCAGGAGAACCCGTATGTCGCGACATAACTTTAACCAAGCGAGTAGAGTTGAAATACTGTGAGGGATGCGGATGCTTGGTCACCCGTCCCGTTGGATCGGGCCTTACGTTCTGCGTAGTCTGTGAAGCCACTAACTCGCAAGCAGAAATCTACCTGACGCTTCCGAAGAAACGTTTTCTGCGGCGACCACGGCTCCCCAATAAGATTGAGCTGCATGGTTGTGCGGATGAGAGTGTTCGCCCCTTGCTCAAGGTGTGCGCATGATCGAGGCTGATTCGCAATATCCCAACCTTAACCCGGAACTTGCGGATGGAGGCGGCTTCCGTGACGCCAAGGCAGAGCCTCACGGTCCTGACCCGGAAATTGGTAAGGGCACGGCCACCATGAGCACGATTGACCTTTGTGCCTCACTTTATGAAGCGCCTATCGACGGCATCGCTGAAGTTTGTCTTTACCGAAAACGCACTATCAACCTGATGCGGCGGTATGCGAAGCTATCGGTTGAAACTGGACGGTTGCCATCGGCGTTGAGCAGCCTGGACTTTCAGCCGAAAATTACCTCTTACCCTCTACACACTTTTGAGGACGCCGTTATCTTTGTGTTTGACATCGAGCGGTGCCTGGGCGAATTGAGCGAACTCGAGTACGAGATAGTCGCCCGCGTTATTCTGCGTGGCGAGAACCCCAATCGGGCGGCGCATGAAATGCATTGCACGTCACGTTCGGTCTACCGTTCACTTCCAGAAGCTCTGGATAAACTGAGCAAGAAGTTTCTGCGCAGGGGTATTCTGTGTAGATCCAAGGTCAGTCCGAAAGCTTGTCAAGGGGTAAAAACGGAGTTTTTGACTTAAGTTCCTGAAAAGAAACGCAATATAGTTCAAAGAAATTTGTCGATTTTACCGCCTTGACATGGTATCCTGAACTTAAGAGTAGAAAAAAGGGACGTGGCCAAAAGCCATGTCCCTTCTTTTTGCCTCAAAAGAGGCAGGAGGATGCAATGACATGCTACACAGGGAACGCGGCTCCAGCGGAAACCCCTATAGGCGTCGAGCCCTTTCCTGACGTTGCGCGGCAGTCCACTCCGGCCACGCCAGAAATACGGAGTAGTATCGTTCCCGTACCGACGCCCCAAGAGGGACCTGTGACGCGGGAGGATGCCCGGCGGGAAGTGCTGCGGCTTATTTGTATGAACTCCAAGCTGATTGCGCAGGCAGTCATTAACGACGCGCTCCAGGGCAAATATTTGAGTGCAAAATTTTTGTTTGAAGCAGTGGGCTTGTTCGAGAGCGAGCCTGAAGAAACGGAAGACCCAGCGCGGCGCGACTCCCTGGCGAGTCTGTTGCTTAAGCGCTGGGAGGTGGTTCCACAGACCCGCACGACGGAGGTATCCGAAGTAACCGCCTTCGTGCCTCCAGTTGTTGAAGGTACCGTAGAATTGTGACTGGGTGCTAACTTGGCAGTGAACGCCGGGGCTTTGGGAAAGAGCCGGGAGAATGCATGGATTTGAGTTGGATCACGGGCCGGATTGCCGTTGGCGGGGGAATTTGGAACGCCAAGAATATGACGGATGTGGCACGCGCCGGCGTAACTCACATTATTGACATGCAATTGGAGTTCGACGACCGGCCGCTGGCGGAACCCGTGGGGGTTGAGGTTTTATGGAATCCGATTGATGATGACTTTTTGATGAAACCTCCTACTGTGTTCCGAGAGGGCGTGGACTTCGCGAGGAAGGCTTTGGACGAGGACGGGAGCAAGATTCTGATCCACTGCGCGGCCGGAGTACACAGAGCTCCGATGATGGCATTGGCGCTGCTTTGCAGCCTGGGATGGACCCTGCCGGATGCAATGGCGCTGCTCGAAACACGCCGTCCCGTGGTAGATTTTCCGGAAGTGTACGTGAATAGCGTGAAGAACTTCCTGGGTCACGGAAATCCGACGGCGTCGCGAGCGGCTGTTCGCTCTGGCTTTGCGCCCGAGCGGGGCTAGGAAGCGACTGGTCGAGCACTACCTGTACATCCAAAATCACAGCACGGCGTAAAAGCCGTCATGGGCTGAAACAGAGGCTGCGAATTTCTCGCGGCAACGCCAGGCCAAGATGCGGAAGCTGCTGGCTTTCAGGCTGGGGCTTACCACCGTTTGAACACAGTGGACGACATGAAATCCTGCCTGGCCAGCGGGTACACATTCGTGGCCGGCTTCGCGGTACACGCTTCGTTTGAGAAAAATAACTGGCTAGCCACCGGAGCGATGCCGACCCCTTCCGCCGCTGAGCCAGTCCTAGGCGGACACGCCGTACTGTTCTTTGGCTACGACGACGATCGCAAGGCGTTTCAAGCGAGAAACTCCTGGGGCCAACAATGGTGCCAAGGCGGGAATTTCTGGTTCCCCTATCAGACCGCGGCCGATCCTAACGTTCTTTGGGATGCCTGGATGCAACATTTGGGCAAACCCTGGTGAATGCCCGCACCAAGGCACCGGGAGTGTTCGTTCGAACGCAGCTTACTTATCCGATGTCCTCGCTCCAACCTTCCAGCACCTTCTTCAGATAAGCCATGAACTGATCGGCTACAGCGCCGTCGATGAGACGGTGGTCGTACCCAAGCGTCAGGTGCACGACGGAGCGAATGGCGATCGAGTCGCTGCCACTCTCGTCGGTGAGCACAAGCGGCTGCTTGGAAATGCCGCCGATACCCAGGATTGCCGCGTTGGGCTGATTGATGATGGGAAGGCCGAACACAGCTCCGAACTGACCAGGATTGGTAATCGTGAAGGTCGATCCATCGACATCGGCGGGGAGAAGCTTCTTGCCGCGGGCGCGTTCGCCGAGGTCCGTGATGCCGCGTTGCAATCCCAGAAAGTTCTTTTCGTCAGCGTTCTTGAGGACGGGAACGATCAAGCCCCAATCGAGAGCGACGGCGATGCCCACGTTGATGTTGCGGTGGTAGCGGATGCTGTCGCTTTCGAGCGAAGCGTTCACAATCGGGAACTGCTGCAGAGCGATGATGGCACCCCGGACAAAGAAGGGCATAAAAGTCAGCCGCGCGCCGTTGCGTTGTTCGAAGCCAGACTTCTGTTTGTTGCGAAGATTGGAGATTCGCGTCAGGTCCACTTCAAACATGCAGTGGACGTGGGCGCTCGTGCGTCGCGACTCGATCATGCGCTGGGCGATAATGCTGCGCATTTTGGTAAGCGGGACTAGCTCCCCAGGTATGGGCGCTGGAGCTGGGGTCGCCGCCGCAACCGGAGCAGGTCGAGAAGCAGCCGGCGCCGAAGATGCTGCGGCAGGAGCGGCCTCCGCGCCCTTTTCTACAAACGCCATGATGTCCTGCTTGGTCACGCGGCCTCCGAGGCCGGTTCCTTGCACTTGCGCTAAATCGACACTGTGTTCCTTGGCGAGTTTGCGGACAAGCGGCGAAGACCGCACATCGTCGGCGTCGTCACTGGCAGCGCCGCTACCAGATCCTCCGCTGGCAGACCCATTGACCACAGCCGCAGGGGCAGCGGTAGGAGTTTCCTGCTTCGCCGGGGCCGGCGTCGCTGGTTTGGCAGCGGCTGCAACCGCGGGTTTCGCGGGAGCAGCGCCGTCGTCGGTGATCACGCCCACAACGCTGTTGACTTGAACGGTCGAGCCCTCAGCGGCCTTGATTTCGCCCAGCACGCCGCTGGCGGGCGCAGGAATTTCCGCATCAACCTTGTCTGTGGAGATTTCAAAAAGCGGTTCGTCCCGCTGTACCTTGTCGCCGGGCTTTTTCAGCCATTTCGTGATGGTGCCTTCAAAAATAGATTCGCCCATCTGGGGCATGACGATGTCGGTTGGCATATGTATCCTTCCGCCGGGGTGCCGGAAAACGTGGCACCGGGCAACCCTTCATTATAGCGAGTCAAGAGCTAGGCCGTCAGCAGGAGCATCGGAGGCGAGGCCTGGATTTTCGCCGCGCTACGGGGTGACGGATTTCTTCCACTGCTCTTGCACAGCAGGAGGTAACTTTTCGATCCGGCTGAGGAAAGCCGTAATCTTCCAGACTTCTTCGTCAGTGATCGAACCCTTCCAGGCCGGCATGCCGGTGTTGCGGACGCCGTGGCGAATGGCATAAGCAATGTGCCATTCAGGGTCGTCCGGCGGATCGAGAATCAGTTGTGGTACCGGGGGATAAAAACTGGCGCCGAACGGATTGGGTTTTCTATCAAGACCGCCATGGCAACCGGCACAATCCATCGTGTAGAGCTTCATTCCATCCATCAGATTGGCGTCGGTGGCGGGGATCGGATTGTTTTCGTGAGGCGCGCGGCGCTGCATGGAAGCATCCATGGCCTGACTGGCCAGCCAGGCTTCTGTGTGACCCGGGGCGTGGTCGGCGTCGGTATTGATGAGACCCAGCAGCGCAAATCCGAGGCCACCTAGGGCTAGCAAAACAATTGCAGTGATGGCACCAAAAAGGAATTTCTTCATGAGAGCACCTTGGGCGATATAAATGAGCAACAACGACTAGGAGTTTAGCAGAACGGACTTGGGGATCGCATTTGTGCGTAACCTCGTCTCAGGCCCAGGAAATCTCGTCTTTGCCGAGGACTTTTTGGAGATTGGCAGGCACCTTCATGGGGATGCCTAGGGAATCTCCCAACAACGCATCCAGAGTTTCCAGCCACAAAACCTGGCGCCCGAAGACATGGCCGAAATTCCGCGTGATGGATTCGGCAACGCGGTCGAGGCTAACCGGACCACCGGCCTCGCGGGCGATAGACGTAACGGGTTTCGCCACTAGACCGCACGGGATGATGAGATCGAAGAAGCTGAGGTCGGTATTTATGTTCAAAGCGAAACCGTGCGACGTCACGGCGCGGGAGATATGAATCCCAATGGCGGCGATCTTAGCGGCTTCACACTCTGCGCTCGCGGGAACCGTCCAAACGCCTGTGAGCTTGGGGATGCGGGTGGCCGGGACGCGGAAGTCAGCGCAGGTTCGGATCAGCGATTCTTCCATTTTGCGAACAAACTCGATGGCGCCCAGGGTTTTGCGTTCGCCTTCGGGAGTAGTAAATGCACGCAGATCGAAGATGGGGTAGCCCACGAGCTGCCCGGGGCCATGAAAAGTAACGTCCCCACCTCGATCGCACTCGAAGACTTCGACGCCTCGCTGCGCGAGAAGTTCCGGCGAGGCGACTATATTGGCCGCGTGGGCATTCCGACCCAGGGTGACAACCGGGGGATGCTCCAGCAAAAGAAGGACGTCGCCGATCTGGTTGGCTTTACGCAGATTAACGAGTTTGCGCTGCAGCGACAAGGCAGTACTGTATTCTTGCGTGCCGAGTTGGAGGACGGAGACCACGTTTACTTCCCGCATGCGTTTTCTCCGCGAGGCAAGTAAAGATGCCTGCCCCAGGTGAGGTGTTACACGTTGATCGACAGGCCGTACACGCTATTACTCGCGTCCAGCATGGCTTCGGCCAGGGTTGGGTGAGCATGGATGGTGAACATGAGTTCTTCCACGGTACCTTCCAGTTCCATTGCCGTAACAGCCTCAGCGACCAGCTCCGTAGCCTGCGGCCCGATGATGTGAACCCCGAGAATTTCTCCATGCTTCGCATCGGCGACAATTTTCACGAAACCATCGTGCTGTCCAACGATCGAGGCGCGAGAGTTGGCGGTGAAGGGAAACTTGCCGACCTTCAACTCATATCCCGCCTCGCGGGCTTTCGCCTCCGTCAGCCCAACGCTGCCGATTTCCGGGTGACAGTAAGTGGCGTTGGGAATGCGGTCGGGATTGATCGGCCTAACGGTCTTTCCCGCAATCTTGCCAACCGCCACGATGCCTTCCATCATTGCCACGTGCGCCAGTTGCGGGGTTCCAAGGACGATGTCACCGATGGCGTAGACGCCGGGCTCGTCGGTTTGCAGCCACTGGTTGACTTTAATAAAGCCGCGGTCGGGTTTGATTTTCGTTTTCTCCAGGCCAATTCCTTCCGTCCGCGGCTTGCGGCCCACGGCGATCAGGATTTTTTCGGCGTCGAGCTTTTGCTGTTTGCCATCGACGGTGAAGGTAACCGACACGCCGTCTTTGGTCTGCTCGACTTTGTCCATCTTGGCGCCCGTGTGGCACGTGATGCCGCGCTTGCGATAGATGCGGCCCAACTCTTTCGAAACCTCTTCGTCTTCGACGGGCACGAGCTTCGGCAGCATTTCCAGGATCGTAACTTCGGTACCGAACGAACGGAAGATGGAAGCGAACTCAACGCCGACCGCTCCGGCTCCAACGACGATGAGCGATTTCGGAATGGCAGGCAGGCTGAGGATTTCGATGTTGGTAAGAATGTTAGCTCCAGCTTCGAGGCCAGGGATCATCCGCGCTTCCGAGCCGCTGGCGACGATGACGTTCTTCCCTTGCAGAATCTTGGCGTCGCTGCCGTCGGGCTTGGTGGAAACGGAAACCGAGTGAATGCCGTCTTTGGCAGGACCGGTGAGTTTGCCCCAGCCCGAAATGACCTCGACTTTGTTTTTGCGCATGAGGAAGTCGAGACCCTTGGTGTGCTTGGTGACAATCTTTGTCTTGCGCTGGAGGACCGAACCCCAGTTCAGCTTGGGTTCGCCGGTGAGTTCGATGCCGTACTCCTTGGCGTCCTTGAGGTGGTCCCAAAGCTCGGCGTTGAAAAGCATGGACTTGGTGGGAATACAGCCCACGTGTAGGCAGGTGCCGCCAAGGACGCTGTCCTTTTCGATGAGGGCGGTCTTGAGGCCAAATTGGCCCGCACGGATGGCAGCCGTGTAGCCGCCGGGCCCGCTGCCGATGATGATTACGTCGTAGATGGAGGATGGCAAAGTGTGCTCCCTGCTTTATTAAGTATCCCTAAAGAGATGAAAAATAGTGGACCTAGGATTCTAGACGACTCAAGGGGTAGAAGCGATAGCAGTCGGATCGGCTATTTGAACTGGTCGAATATGGTTGCTTCTATTTGCTTCGTGGACCAATTTCTCTGATTTGCCCATACGGTGATCGCGGTCATGTATCTGCAATACGCCTCAAAGGTATTGCCTTCCCAATTGCGAGGACGTCGGCCGACTGGTATCGGACTAAGAAACACCGGCCACACTTTGGTACGAATGACAGCGCCGTCGATTGCTGCAGGTGGATTTTGAACGAACTCTAGGGATCGACATAGAAAGTGAAGGGTCTTGGACGAGATCACAGCCGTCCATCCCAATTGTTCATTTCCCGAACCAGTCAACATGGTCCAAGCGTCCGCCACGCTCCGCGACTCGCGGATGGATTGCGCGCAATCACTTAGCGTATGCTCGATCATTTCGAGCCTTCGCTGCCCCCAGATTGAGTTGGGTTGACGCCACATGACACCCCAGCACGCAACCATAGCGAGTGCTTGTGTATAGTGCCCCTTGCTAAATTGGCTGATGATCTGATCGGGGGTGCACTTCAACAGCCCGATTGGCCATGCCGATGGCTGCACGACGCGACGACTCCAGCTCTCTACGTTGAAGCCACACTTTTTGCCATCTTCTCCGAACTGAGCTGCCGGAACACTACCCTGCAGCGAAAGTGGGCGTTCGCTTGCAACTCGTTCCGTCGAAGGATCAAGCGGCCAAAGCAGAGTATTAGACTTTGAAACAACAAGCATCAGGTCAGTCGGCGTCGGCCAACTGGGCTTTCGGCAAACCCGATAGGTAGTCGGCCAATTCCGTAACATTGAAGTGTCCCTTATCCCAAGCTTGGTCGGCGGCTCGAAGAGCAGCGAAGTACGGCTTACGGTTTTCTCGTATCCGTTCGGGCACTATTCTCTTCCCGCCTAGCAATCGGCCTTGCTTCAGGCAAATCAGGTAATAGCAAGCGGCCCTGGCGGTTCGTCCGTTGCCTTCGACAAACGGGTGTATCCAGTTCAACCGCCACAACGCGTAGGCCGCGATCAGCGTTGGATGATCCCAGATCGTCCAATTTTCATGGACTACCGAGAAGAACCGATCCATTTCGTTGGGGACATTCTTGAAGTGGGGAGGGAGATGGTTCCCAACGTAGATCGGCTCTTCGCGATAACGGCCACCAAACTGAGAGATATTGGCGACCGCGGTATAGTTCAAAGCCCACAGCGTGTATTTGTCGAAAGACTCGATGCCTTTTTTCGAGGCCAATTTCGATGCAGTTCGAAAGCAGATCGTATTGGCGTAACAGGTTCTGCTGTTGGATCTTTGCAAAGAGCGCCGGGTTGTCTTTCTCTCGGACCGACATGGAAGGAAAGCCGTGTTCGCATGGGCCCGGTGCCGCTCGATTTACAACAGTTTTATATTCTCAGATGCGCGCCGTACGCTTTCCTTAGTGATGATTTCGGATTCTGGGGCATTGCCGAACGCAAAACTGATTCTCTGCTCGTGCAATTCGGCTTCAGTTACGGGGCGGTTACGGCTGGCCTCCAAGAGGCGCATCAATTCTTGATCTGGTTCTGGAACATTCTGAAATTGCTTGCGGTCAGCCATATCTCTCACCACGCTGGTTAGATGCCACCAACAAGCATAACGCTACGCCGAGATACCGAAACTATGAATTTCGTTGCCGCTTCCCTTTGTCATCACCCCACCCACTTCGCCGCTTCCTTGGCGTAATACGTCAAGATGATGCTAGCCCCAGCCCGTCGAATCGACGTAAGCGACTCCAGGATCACGCGCTCGCGCTCAATCCAGCCGTTGCGGGCGGCGGCTTCGATCATGGCGAACTCGCCGGAGACTTGATAGGCGGCGAGCGGCAGATCGAAGCGGTCGCGGGCTGCGGCGATTACATCGAGATACGGCATGGCGGGCTTGACCATGATCATGTCGGCGCCTTCTTCGACATCGAGGGCGATCTCGCGCATGGCTTCCCGGAAGTTGGCTGCGTCCATTTGGTAAGAGCGGCGGTCACCGAACTGCGGCGCCGAATCGACGGCTTCGCGGAACGGGCCATAAAAACCAGATGCAAACTTGGCCGCGTAGGCGAGGATTGGCGTATTGGAAAATCCAGCGGTGTCGAGGGCTTTACGAATCGCAGCGACGCGGCCATCCATCATGTCGGACGGCGCTACAAGGTCGATTCCGGCGCGCGCTTGCGAAACGGCGGTGCGGGACAGGATTTCGAGGCTGGGGTCGTTGAGGATTTCGTAGTTGGGCTT
>Ga0080027_10000094_pt1 | contig 38075 bp, 30 predicted proteins | sample OrgsoiDNA2013046_FD_70962 | JGI IMG/M metagenome (GOLD analysis project Ga0080027, IMG submission 70962) | Permafrost soil microbial communities from the Arctic, to analyse light accelerated degradation of dissolved organic matter (DOM) -... | ecosystem: Environmental > Terrestrial > Soil >... | reverse complement strand
TATAACGGGATGTTCCACGTGAAACAGGCGAGGATAATGAACAGGGTTAAGAAATGATGATTAGATATCATGGGAGTGTGAAATCGGCCAGTCCGTGTTCCACGTGGAAACCTGGGGCACTGCGACCGGTGTTTAAGATCCTTAACCATTGATTCTTAGCGATTTAAAATATAGATTCAAATACTTACCCTCTGTAAGTCGCATTTTCTTAATATCACGTGGCGATTTGTCCTTATAACCGCAAAAGTGAAGGACTCCATGAAAAATAACCCGGTGAAGCTCTTCTTTAAAAGAAACGTGCATGTTTTTAGCGTTTTCGCTAACCCGGTCGACACTAATATAAATTTCGGCGTCCAAGGGCAGGGTTTTCTCTGAAAGTGGGAAACTCAGAATATCCGTAAAGAAATCGTGCTGAAGAAATTGTCGGTTTAAATTCAGCAGATAATTGTCAGTACAAAAAACGATATTCAATCTTTTAAAAGCCCGTTTTTCTCGTTTAAATACGATAAGAATAAATCCTTTAAGTGACCTGCGGGAGGACAGGGAACAGGGGGAAAGAAAATGAAATTCAACGGGAAATTTAGTTTTATTCATACCATTTCCGAAAATCGTAAAGCCGACTGACCCAACAAAACTACTTTTGTTATCACAATGAAAAGACTTTCTGAGTTAAGAACCGGAGCCCGGGCAAGAATTCACTCATTCGAAAAAAACGACGTATTCCTGAAACTGATGGAAATGGGCTGTGTACCGGGAGAAATCATTAAAGTAGAAAAAATAGCCCCCCTGGGCGATCCAATATCGATTGCGGTGGCGGGGTATCAATTAAGCCTCCGCCTGGATGAGGCGGATAATATTTTTGTGGATCCATTACCCGCATAGACACACCACAACTAATTGATATTCAATATTTTAAATGAAGATTGGATTATATTTTGGTTCATTTAATCCTGTTCATCATGGTCATCTGATCATTGCCAATCATGTTGCACAGTCCACATCCCTCGACCAGGTCTGGTTTGTTGTCTCTCCACAAAATCCATTAAAACCCGCTGCTGGTCTTTTGAATGAATACCATCGGCTTTTCCTGGTTAACGCTGCCATAGAAGGAGAAAAAAATCTCCGGGCCTCTGATATAGAATTCAAATTGCCCAAACCCTCTTATAGCATTGATACGCTAACCTATATAAAGGAGAAATATCCGCAACATGATTTTTCAATTATCATGGGAAGCGACAGCTACCTGAACCTTCCGCGTTGGAAGAATTACGAGCAGTTATTGAAGAATACAGAGTTTTATATTTATGTGAGAGCGGGATTTGAAACCATTCCCGGGTATAAAAATGCGCGGATCCATGTTCTGGAAGCGCCTTTACTGCAAATTTCGGCTACTCATATCCGTAATATTCTTAAAGAAGGCAAATCAATCCGGTATCTGGTTCCGGATTCAGTAAAAGAAGAGATTGAACGTAACAGCTACTATCTCTGAATCAATCCAATCTTTTTCTTTCCTTGAGCGGGAGGGACTGAATGACCAGCGCATAAGATGAATCAATCATTTCGCGGACCAGTTTGGCATTTATTTGTCCGTTTAGAATAATCGTGTTCCAGTGTTTTTTATTCATATGAAAAGCGGGGATGATTGAACTGTATTCCTCTCGTAATTCCTCCGCTTTTTCAGGATCACATTTTACATTGAACTGAAGCGGCAGGCTATCCAGACTCATCAGCAAAAACATTTTACCACTTACTTTGAATACCAGGGTAGATTCACCAAATGGGAAAGATTCTGTCGTGGATTTTTTTTCCAGGCAATATTTTCTAATGGTCTCCAGATCCATGCAATGAAAGATTTACTTTTAGGAAAGATCATTCAACTCCCAAAAATATGAGGTATTCCCTGATTTTTTTCCTGCTGCTGACAGCTATCTTTTCGCGGGCGCAGTCATATCAGAAAATTCATTTCGATGCGATCCTGGTGGATACGCATAATGATTTCTTAAGCAAAGCGGTAACAGATCATGTTGTGTTTGATACCGACCTCAGGGGGATAACACATTCTGATCTGAATCGTATGATGGCCGGCGGCGTGAAGGTACAGGTCTGGTCAATTTTCTGTGATGAACATTACGGGAAAGGGTCGGCATTTATTTTTGCCAACAAAGAACTGGATTCGCTTTTTGCCATTGTAGCCAGAAATCCAAAGACCATGCAGATGGTATATTCATATAAAGAATGTATGAAGGCGGTAAGGGAGCACAAACTGGCCTGCCTGTCGGGTGTTGAAGGCGGCCACATGATTGAAGATAATCTGGACTACCTGGACAGCTTTTACAAACGGGGTGTCCGTTATATGACCCTGTCCTGGAATAACAGTACCTCCTGGTCCACATCTGCCATGGACGAATCGCAACAGACGTTTAAAGTGACACCGTATGGATTGAATGCTTTTGGCAAACAGGTAGTAAAAAAAATGAACCAGCTTGGCATGATGGTAGATGTTTCACACGTCGGGGAGAAAACATTCTGGGATGTGATATCTACAACAACCAAACCCATAATCGCTTCCCATAGTTCGGTCTATGCCCTGTGCCCGGTTTTTCGCAATCTCAAGGATGATCAGATCAAAGCCATCGCAAAAAATGGGGGAGTGATACAGGTAAATTTTTATTCGGGGTTTTTGGATTCCAGTTTTGCAAAAAAGGTGGAGGTGTTTGCAAAACTGCATCAGGCCGAGCACGATTCATTGGCCGCATCGAAAAAATCGGAATACCTGGTTTTGGATTCATTATCGAAAAAATATAAAACTGAATTTGAAAATATGCGTCCGCCTTTATCTCTGTTGCTCGACCATATTGATTATATCGTTAAGCTGGTGGGAATAGATTACGTCGGACTGGGATCGGATTTTGACGGAATAGATTCTGCTCCGAAAGGCCTTGATGGCGTTCAGGATTTTCCAAAAATTACTGAACAGTTGTTGAAAAGAGGGTATAGTGAAAAAGATATTGACAAAATTCTGGGCGGAAATTTCCTTCGAGTATTTAAATCCCAAAGCATAAAGCCCAAAGCATAAAACCCTTCGGAAGCCCAAAGCGTAAAGCCGAAAACCGTTCAGAAGCCAAAAGCTCAAAGCTTAAAGCCCAAAACCCTTCAGAAGCCTGATTTTCTAAAGAGCTTTAAGCTTTAGGCTTAATAAGTAAGGAGTCTCTCAATCATTTGCAAAAGCCGGGCGTTGGCCAGGAAATTTTTTTCCAGTTCCAAATTAAATGGAATAGCTGTGTCCAGTGACGCACAACGCAGTACAGGTGCATCCAGCATTTCGAAACAATGTTCTCCGATCCAGGCGCTGATTTCGCCCCCGATACCTCCCGTTAGTGTGTCCTCATGCAATATGAGCACTTTGCCAGTTTTTGCAACGGCCTCCCGGATGGCACCGTAATCCAATGGAAGCAAGGTGCGGAGATCCAGAATATGAAAAGAAATATCCGGTTTATGTTCGGCAGCCAGCAACGCCCAGTGTACACCCGCACCATACGTAATAATGCTGATCTCCGTACCATTTTTAACCAGATTTGCCTTTCCGATCTCCGTATAATAATAGCGATCCGGAAGCGGACCGCTGATGCTGCGATATAAAACCTTGTGTTCAAAAAATAGGACCGGGTTGGGATCGAGTATGGCTGCATTCAATAGGCCCTTGGCATCCGCCGGGGTGGATGGATAGACCACTTTCAATCCGGGCACGTGAGTAAACCAAGCCTCATTGCTTTGTGAATGAAAAGGGCCGGCTCCCACACCTGCGCCCGTCGGCATCCGGATGACCACATCCGCGGATTGTCCCCAGCGATAATGGATCTTGGCCAGATTATTTACAATCTGGTTAAAACCCACAGCGGCAAAGTCAGCAAACTGCATTTCCATGACCGATTTATAGCCTTCGAGGGATAACCCTAAAGCCGCGCCCACAATAGCGCTCTCGCAAAGTGGGGTATTACGAATTCTTTCCCTGCCAAATTTTTCGAGAAAGCCCTCCGTTATTTTAAATGCACCGCCATAGGCAGCGATATCCTGGCCCATGAGGATCAGATTATCGTGCGCCTCCATACTTTGCCACAAACCTTCCCGGATACCATCAATAAATCTTTTGACGGGAGCGTTCTCAGAACCAGGGAATTCAGGCGCTTCAGGTACATTAACGGGCGGCGCCTTCGCATACATATCATTTATTTCAACTGCAGAATCCGCTATGACCCGACCTTCTTTGCTACTGATGGCCGTTTCTATCATCGTTTTGAATTCGCTCCGGACCTCCCTGATTTTTTCTTCCTGTAAAAGTCCTATTTCCAGGAGCCAGTTTTCATAAGAGAGAACGGGATCTTTTTTGGCCCAGGATTCAAATAATTCTGCAGGAATATATTTGGTGCCGCTGGCTTCTTCATGACCCCGCATGCGGAATGTCATACATTCTATCAGATAAGGTTTCTGTTCCCGGATACAATATTCACGAACGCCTCTGATCGTGTCATACACTTCCAGAATATTATTGCCATCAATTCGAATCGCTTCGATACCATAGCCAATTCCTTTATCGGCGAGGCGCTTACTACGGAACTGTTCTTCCACCGGGGTGCTTAAACCATATCCGTTGTTCTCAATGACAAAAATCACGGGCAGGTCCCAGACAGCTGCCAGGTTCAATGCTTCATGAAAATCCCCTTCACTTGTTCCACCTTCTCCCGAAAAAGCCAGGGAAACCTTTTGCTCGTTTTTGAGTTTGTGTGCCAGTGCGGTTCCATCAGCCAGCGCGAGCTGCGGACCCAGATGCGAAATCATACCGCAGATATGATAGTCCCGCGAACCGAAATGAAAACTTCTTTCCCTCCCCTTACTAAATCCATCTTCACTTCCCTGCCATTGTAAAAACAATTTGTCAAGGGGCATTTGCCGGCCGGTAAATATCCCCAGGTTTCGGTGCAGGGGCATGATCCATTCATCCGGTGTGAGCGCGCGCACGGCACCGGCGGAGATGGCTTCCTGACCAATACCGCTAAACCATTTGCTGATTCTTCCCTGTCGAAGCAGGACGAGCATTTTTTCTTCTATCATGCGCGGAAAAAGAAGGGTCCGGTAGAGATCCAGTAAAATCTGATCAGAAAAATCTTTACGGTCAAAAAACATAGAACCAGTATTATTTAGAATAGCAGCAGGCAGGGATCATTTATCCGTTTGGGTAGACTTTTTATAGAGAAATGAAGTCAGCAAAGAGAGCAGGAGACTAAAAAGCAGGGCCCACCAGAATCCATCTACCCGGAAACCGTTGACGAATTTTGCTGCCAGCAGTATGATCAGCGCATTGATCACAAACAGAAACAAGCCAAAGGTAAATATGGTAATGGGTAACGTGAGAATGATCAGGATTGGTTTTACAAATATGTTCAACAACCCCAGCACGATTGCCAGGATCAGGGCCGTAACAAAAGATTGTATGTGCACACCGCTTAAAATATAGGATAAAGCAAAGGCGACGACGGCAGAAATGATGATTCTTAAAACGATATTCATAACTGCAGAATTTTATCCTGTGAAAATAATGAATCCGTCCCTTTAAAATACGACCAGTTCGTAAAAATCCCCGGCATTCAGATATTTATTGGCCAGTTCCTGTAGTTCTGCGGGCCGGATATTTTTAATTATTTCAATGCCGTGATAAAAATATTCATCATTAAGTCCGTTTAGAATCAGGCTTTTCCAGCGTCCGGCCACCTGGAAGGGGCCATCCAGATCTCCCAGCAGGGTGCCAATCATAAAGTTTTTGGAAATTTTCAACTCTTCATCCTTTATGGGTTCGTCACACAGTTTCTTCATTTCCAGGTATACCTCGCGGATCGTTGCTTCCGAAACGTCTTTTCCGGCTTCGGTTGAAATCATGAACGAAGATTCCTGTATAAGATTTACCAGATAGCTGTGAACGCCATATGTATATCCCTTGTCCTCCCGGATATTGGCCATCAGCCGGGATCCAAAAAATCCTCCGAAAATATTATTCAGCACCTGCATTTTCTGGAAGTCGGGGTGATGCCTGTTCGGGAAATTGCGGGCAATCCGGATGGCGCCCTGTACGCTTTCGGCATCATTGGTGACCCGGTATTTTTTTTCTTTAGCGGGAAGGATAATTGCGTCCCGGGTATCTGGTTTGGAGGATCCGGTAAGCGGAAGACTTCCAAAATGGGTTTCAACTAAATTTTGGATACCGGCCGGCAGCGGGCCGGCAATAAAAATCACACAGCGGCCCCCCAGATAGTACTGATTATAAAATTCTTTTAACCCTTCTGTATTTAGCGCGGAATAGTCCTCCATGGAACTGTATCTGCCATAAGGATGGTCGGGTCCAAAAAGATAGGTATCGATCAAACGACCCGCGATAAAGTCATTTTTACGCAGGTTCACCTGCAGCCGCTGCTGCATATTTTTTTTATAGATCTCCAGTTCTTCTTCCGGAAATACGGAGTCAGCGATGAGTTCGGAAACCACGGGCAGGAGTTCTGCGAAATGTTTTTTCATGCAGTGCAGTGTGATTTCTGCGGTTTCATTTCCCGCCTGGCGGTTCAGGTAAGCGCCATAATATTCAAAGAAATCATTGATCTGGTAAGCAGTTTTTGAGCGGGTCCCGTTTTTGAGCATGAAATTCGTTGCGGCGGCAACCAGGTTACCGGGCTCAAAACAATTGCCGGCGTAAAAAATAATGTTCATCATCAGCGTGTCCACTGTTCCCATATCCACGAGGTAAACGTCCACCCCATTGCGCAGGGATATTTTCTGATGGGGCGGAAGGCTTAACTGGAATTTAACTGCATCGGTAATCTCCGGCGCAGATTTTCGATTCAACATAAAAAAAAATTCAAAAGTTAATTATTGCTGTAATAAAACATGCTGTTGCTGTTTTTTTCATTGAAAATGGAAGCGCTCAGGTCCCGGATATTGGCGGTTGTTACTTCCAGGTATTTGTCAAGTTCCGTATTCATGAAAGCGACGTCTCCCATCAGCTCGTACATAGCGAGGTTGGAGGCGCGATTCATCAGGCTCATGTCTTCGAACAGGATAGAGGATTCGGTTTTATTTTTCACTTTTATCAATTCTTTTTCTTCAATGGTGGTTGAACTCAATTTGTCCAATTCCTCCCGGATGGCCAGGTCCGCTGTTTTCATGGAAGTTCCTTTTATCAGTTTGCCTTCGATCAAAAGCAATCCCGGATCGGATGAACCGAAGTGATAGCATTCTATATTGCTGAATAATTTTTTTTCTTTTACCAGGGTTTGAAATAAACGGGAGGATCCACCGCCACCGAGTAACTCGCCGATCAGGTCCATTGCATAATAGGAAGCATCCGTTCTCGACCCGATATGAAACGCCTTATAGAGCGCATCAAGTGGCACGTCTGCTTTTACTTCCAGTACGCGCGCGGCTTCCTGTTTCGGCTCCACAGGCAGATGCCGGATATATTTCTCACCTGCAGGAATGACTCCAAACCATTTTTCAGCGAGGGCGAGCGCCTTTTCCGTCTGAATATTTCCCGCCATCACTAAAATGGCATTCGCCGGGCAATAGTGTTTAAGAAAGAAGGCTTTGACATCGGCCAGTTTTGCATTTTCAATATGTGAAAGCTCCTGGCCAATGGTCATCCAGCGATAGGGGTGCTGTTTATAAGCGAGTTCCCGCAATTTGAAGGCGACATCTCCATAAGGCCGGTTGATATAATGTTCTTTGAATTCTTCGCTCACAACTTTCCGCTGCACATCCAGGCTTTTTTCACTAAAGGCGAGGGAAAGCATTCGGTCGCTTTCCAGCCAACAGGCGGTTTCGATATTTTCCGCCGGAAGCTGTATATAATAATTCGTCAGATCATTGGTGGTGAACGCGTTGTTTTCACCGCCGGCCATCAACAGCGGACTCTCAAAGTCTTTGATATTCACCGATCCTCCGAACATCAGGTGTTCAAACAAATGGGCAAAGCCCGTTTTGGCAGGGTCCTCATCACGGGCACCGACGTCATATAGCACATTCAGCACGGCCATCGGAGTGGTATGATCTTCGTGTACGATAAACCGCAAACCATTACTTAACGTAAATTTTTTATAATCAATCTGCATGGAATGAACTTTCAATTCTTTTGAAAAGAAGTGCAAGGTAATAAGACTTCAATAACCGGGGGAAAGAATTCAGAGAATGCTTTTAACTTTCATGTTCAGTTCAACAGTACCATTGGGGGAACGGTTGACAACGATTCTCACCTTGTCGCCTGTGTTTTGTAGCATGGATTTATATAACTGAAGGTTTTGCGACATATTTTCATTTACACTGATCACGACATCATCCACTTTGAATCCAGCTTTTTCGGCCGGGGAATCTTTCATCACGTCCCCTACCCGGATCTCCCCTTCAACCCAATACAGGCCAAGGCCGGTATAAGAATAGTCAAACGGATCCCGGAAATGCGAATTGGGGGTTAAATAAAAAATTCGCTTGTCGTAGTTCAGTATGATATTAAACCGGCGCAAAACATCGTTCCCAATCAAACCTGCCAGATAAGGGTATGAAGTAACATTGTAGACATCCTCGAATATATGGGTCGGAATATTACGGAACCGGTAGGGACCCAGCTTAAATTCTTTCATGGTGGTCACCTGCATATTTGCTTTTCCGCCCATTCCCTGGGCCTGTGTGGGAAGCGGCTTTTTTTCCAGATTGAGAATGGCGCTATCCCGGATAAAATCTGAATTTAGTAAAAGGCAAAGACCAGCTCCGGTATCAAAATAGAAACGGGCATTCACCTCCCGGATATCGCGTACTACGGCGCCTTCTACCGGCAGATTTGAAAAGGCCGGTTTTAGCGTAAATCCACCTCTCGGATACTTGAAATTTCCTTTGGAATAAACATACATCTCGTTACTGTCGTAGTCTATTTTTACAATATACCGGGTATAAAAACTATATCCTATGATGCCGTCGATCCGGTCACCATACACACTGCTTAAAATATCATAGTCGCTTACGTGAAAATTGAGACTGTCAACCCTTATTTTTCCGAGCAGCAGGGATTGATTGTTCACATAACTCAGCCGCCTGACGCCGCCGATACCACTGATGAGCTTGTCCGTTAGAATCGGTGTAATGTTCATCCGGATACAGGTGGTGGAATCCAGCGAAATACCGCCGCTTCCGGTATCCATGATAAAATTAAGCGTATCGGGATAACCCACCAGCTGGGCCTTGACCACAACAACGCCGCCTGTAAAAGTTGAAAAGGGAACCTGGGTAATTAGTTTGGCAGAAGAGCTTGAGTTTTTTTGCGCCTGCACACCGGCGATACATAAGAGACCCAGAAAAATACTGCCGAGTAATTTACGCGTAGCAGTAGTCGAACAAAACTTATTCGTTTGGTTGGCTGTATTCATAATTCAAAAGCAGAACGTTAGTTTGGTGTGGGTTATAGCGTGACCCGGCTGTTAAATCTACAAATTTTTTAACAGCTTTCCTTCCCTTTTATATAATTATTGATTTGAAAAATTGCTGTCATAAATTTACAGCGTCTCCAATAATTGCGAAGATGGATTTGTCGAACCTCTATTCCAGGGCCCTGGAATTTAATTTTCTGACGGTAGAAGAGGGCGTTGCACTTTTTAACGAAGCGCCGCTGACCGAATTGATGAATGTTGCCGATCAGCTTCGGCAAAAACAAGTGGGACAGGGAATTGTAACCTGGCAGATCGACCGGAATGTAAATACGACCAATGTATGCATTGCGAATTGTAAGTTTTGCAATTTCTACAGAATTCCCGGCCATCCCGACGCGTATATAACAGATATCAATACCTACGTTAAAAAAATTGAAGAAACTTTCCGGTGGGGCGGTGATCAGTTGTTATTGCAGGGCGGCCATCATCCGAAACTTGGATTGAGTTTTTATACGGACTTATTCCGGGAGCTCAAGTCCCGTTTTCCCCATTTAAAGTTGCATACGCTCGGGCCGCCGGAGATTGCGCATATCTGTAAACTTGAAAAAAAATCCCACAAGGAGGTCCTTATTGCACTAAGGGAAGCGGGAATGGATTCTCTTCCGGGAGCCGGGGCCGAAATTCTGGTTGACCGGGTCAGACGCCTGGTGAGTAAGGGAAAATGCGGCGCACAGGAATGGCTGGACATCATGAGGGAAGCCCATCAGCAACATATTACGACCTCAGCCACCATGATGTTCGGACATGTAGAGACAATCGAAGAAAGATTCGAGCACCTGATCAGGATACGGGAAGTACAGACAAAAAAACCAAGGAATGCCAAGGGATTCCTGGCATTTATTCCCTGGACCTTCCAGGATGCAGACACTTTATTGGCCAGGATCCGGGGTGTGCATAATCTGACGACACCGGAAGAATATATACGGATGATCGCGATGAGCCGGATCATGCTTCCCAATGTAAAGAATATCCAGGCTTCCTGGCTTACTGTCGGGAAAGAAACGGCACAAATCTGTCTGCACGCCGGCGCCAACGATTTTGGAAGTATCATGCTTGAAGAAAATGTTGTTAGCGCTGCCGGCGCACCACACCGTTTCACCAGCAAGACCATCCAGGCGGCCATCCGGGAAGCAGGCTTTATACCCCGGCTTAGAAATCAGCAATACGAGTTCCGCGAACTGCCTCTGATCATGGAAGAGCAAATCATTGATTACTAGGCTCTTTAAGCCTAAAACCTTTTTAAACCCCAAGCGTAAAACCTAAAACTGGTACTTAATTGGACTTGCATAAACCTTTTTACAAGAGCAGATTCCTTTTCTTCAGGGACCCAAAAAGTAGTTTTGGGCTTTAGGCTTTGAGCTTTGGGCTAAAAAGGCTACTGATAATTTTTCTTCAGGGACCTAAAAAGTAGTTTTAGGCTTTACGCTTTGAGCTTTAGGCTTAAAAAGGGTAAGGCTTATCTAAGTGTTTTTTTTAGTTCAACGAATGAGTTAAAATCCCCTTTTCTGCGTTAAAAGGTTAATCCTTTACTATGCAGAGCCCCTTCCGTAAGTTAGTTCGCATCTCCGTCGTTTTATTTGCCACCATCCTGCTGTGTAATTTCTTTGCTTATTACCTGGTTAACAAGAAGTCGGCTGAAAATGAAGAACTTATAACGGCGAGATCACTTTCGGGCAGACAACAGACCCTGAGCCAGGTGATCGCAAAACAGGCTGCCCTGATTGCGGGTGGTTTGTATGGTGAATCGGAAAGCCGTCAAATCAAAGACAGCCTGGCCACCACCCTGGCCACTTTCAAACTGCAACAGGAACAATTGCTGAACCGGATCGGACAATCCAAAACACCGCTTCCGGCACATATATTCAAAATACGAATCCTTTTTTCCTATATAAATCCATATTACAACAGTATTACCGGCATTGGCCAGGATATCGTTCAGGAAGATCCGGTCATCTTGCAGATCAATAAACGTCTGTATTTACATCGGCTGATAGAAAGCGAGAACAAGTATCTGCCATTGATGCGCGATATTACCAGCGAGTTCACCGTTATCCTGAATGAAAAAAATGAGGAGTCCTCCGCTATTGAAGTCGGCAAAGTGCTATCCCTTGTTGTGGCTATTATCTGCCTGATCATCCTCGTACTTGAACCGGCTTTTAAAAAAGGGGAAACGAATTTCAGGGATCTTCAGAATGCGAAAAACGAATTGCAGCTTGAAAAAAAACACCTGGATTCCCTGCTTCAATCTCAGACAAACTATCTGATCCGAATCGACCGAAAAGGAAATTTTACCTATGCCAACCAGGCCTTCCTCAAAGCTTTTGAGTACGATGAGGATGAAGTGCTGAATAAACTTTTTCTCGGAACCATCTTTACCAAGGATTTGGTGCGTTGCCGCGAAGTGGCAAACGAATGCTGGAACAACCCGGGGAAAATCGTGAAACTGCTGATCCGGAAACCGTTTAAGAATTCAAATGATTTTGTTTGGACGGACTGGGAATTTCTGGCACTCAGTGACGAATCCGGGCAGGTGAAAGAGATACAGGGCATCGGGTTAAATGTAACTGATAAAGTAATCGCCCAGGAAGTAAAAGAGGAAGCCATCAGGACCCTTTCCTATGCCATGACCTATGCGCGCATGGGATCCTGGAAAGTAGATTTTGAAACGCAGGAGATCATTCTCGGAAATGAATTCAAAGAGCTGCTGGTGATGGAAGATGGTATTTCGGGAAAAATATTACTGGATCAATTTCTCGAGGAGTTTGTCGTACCGGAAGACTATCATGCGGTGAAAGAAGAACTTGCGGAGATATTCCTCAACCGGGAAAATGTGGGATACGAAAGTTCATTTTCATTTCGCGTCATCACCCGTGAAGGCTGGATGCGCTATTTATTCCTCAAAGGGAAAGTCGTGGACGTGAAGGGATGTTTTGGTATCGCCCAGGATATTACAGCCCAGAAAGAATCCGAGAATGCCCTGGTAAACAGCGAACAGAAATTCCGTCTGCTGGCAGAAAATTCGGAAGATATCATCAGCGTGCATGCGGCCGACGGTACCATCTGGTATCTTTCACCTTCTTTAACCCACGTGCTCGGCTATGAAGTGGAAGAAGTAATCGGGAAAGCCGTCCTGGACTATGTGCACCCGGACGACCAGCACAAATTTTTCAAAAAAGAAAGAACCCAGGATCTGCATGACCAGGAATCACTGATCGTCCGTTACCGGATTCGTAAAAAGGATAAAACGTATTTATGGCTTGAAACAATTATCAAACCCATCGTGGATCACAATGAAGTAATCAAACTGGTTTGTACTTCGAGAAATATTACCGGCCAGCGGATTGCGCAGGATAAACTGAAAAAGAAAGATCAGCTGTTGTACGCGGTATCGCAGGCAACGCATTTATTGCTCAGTAATACGGATCTGAACCAGGCTATCGCATTCGGTATCGAAATTCTGGGAACCAAAACCCAGGTGGACCGGGTATATGTTTTTAAAAATAAATTTGAAGAGGAATCCGGTCAATGGTTTACGTCCATTATGAATGAATGGAATGCCAACGGCCGTGAATCCAGGTTGAATAATCCCCGGATGGTCAATCTTTCTTTTGAGACCATTGAACCGATTATCACGCCACTGTTGTCCCGCCAACCATTCGTAAGTTACCGGTGGAAAGAAACCGATAAGAAGCTGCTCGGCATATTTGAACGCAACCAGGTAGAAGCCACATTATCCATTCCGATTTTTGTTAATGATTTTTTCTGGGGCTTTGTTGGTTTTGATGAATTTGTAAAAGACAAAGAGTGGACCGACGGAGAATTTTCAATTCTTCAGTCCTTCGCTTCTTCCCTGAGCGCAGCCATCCAGCGTAAGAAAATAGAGGACGAACTCATACAGGCAAAAGATTTAGCGGAAACCGCAAACCGCACCAAGAGCGAGTTTCTGGCCAACATGAGCCATGAACTGCGAACACCGATGAATGGAATTATCGGATTTACAGACCTGGTGCTCACCACGGAATTACAGAAAACACAGCGGGATTATCTGAAGAATGTTAAAAAATCTGCTTATGGTTTACTGGAGATCATCAATGATATCCTGGACTTCTCACGTATCGAAGCCGGCAAACTGATTATCGACAATACTTTATTCAAGCTGGACGAACTCGTGGAGGAAACGATGGACATACTAACGCTGAAGGCCTTTGAGAAAAAATTGGAAATGCTTTACCGGGTGGATCATGATATTCCTTCCCAAATCCTGGGCGATCCGGTGCGGATCCGACAGATTATTGTGAATCTGCTGGGCAACGCGATTAAATTTACAAAGGAAGGTGAAATCTATGTTTCTATACGGAAGCAGGGCGACGCGTATACGCATAACGGGAAAAAATTTCTAAATTTTATTATCCAGGTAAAGGACACCGGTATTGGAATTCCAAAAGATAAACTGCAAAAAATATTTGAAAGTTTTACACAGGCGGATAATTCAACTACCAGAAAATATGGCGGAACAGGCCTTGGGCTGGCGATTTCAAAGAGCCTCGCAGAACTTATGCATGGCACCCTCACAGTTGAAAGTGAAGCGGGTAAAGGGAGTTCGTTTTCACTTTGCCTGCCACTGGAAGTGGCCAATGACCAGCCGGAGATTCAGCTTCAACCTAAACCATTGCTCAAAAAAGTCCTGGTCGTGGATGATAATCTGACCAACCTGCACCTCATGGAAGAAACGCTGAGTTATTTCCAAATATATTGTGAAACCACTGACAACGGAAAAGATGCACTGCTGAAAATTGAATCTGCCAGATTATCCGGTTCGCCCTTTGACCTGATCATAACCGATCATCATATGCCCGGTATGGATGGACTTGACCTTGTCAAGGAAATCAAGGAATCCATTCCAGACGCAAACCAACCCATTATTCTCATGCTTTCTTCACTGGAAAAAAATCTTTACCAGCATGAAGCAGATAAAACGGGCATCAATAAATTTATTTCCAAACCAGTCAAACTACACGAGCTCAACAGCACGCTATTATCGTTGTTTGAAAAAAATATGCAGAATGATTCTCTGCATCCCTCATTTGAAGCTATTGAAAAAATCACACAGGCCGCCACTATCATGGTAGTGGATGATGATCCGGTAAATATGATGCTTATTTCTGAAGTCCTGAAAAGAATGGGCTTTGACGTGATCCAGATGCAGAACGGAAGGGAGGTAATCGAGACGCTGCATCATTATGATCCGGTGCTGATCTTTATGGATGTCAATATGCCGGAGATGGATGGATATACCACGACCCGGATTATCCGAAAAATGCAGACGATGCAATCAAAGATTCCTGTCGTTGCCCTAACGGCGGACGCCATGAAAGGAGACCGGGAACGCTGTCTGGATTCCGGAATGAACAATTATATATCCAAGCCATTCAAGCTGGAAGAAATAGAGGCTGTATTGAAGGAATATATGCTTTTAGTATAAGCCGAAAGCGTAAAGCCGAAAGCCGAAAGCAATGTTGAAATGTAAAAGTAACGGTAAGTTAGTTTTAATTGTCTGGCGTTAAGCGTTCGGCGTTAAGCGTTAAGCGTTAAGCGTTCGGCGTTAAGCGTTATTGAATAGCGGCAGTGGAACTGTTTAACATGCGTTCACCTTCATAAACACTCAATTTTACTTTCCAGATATTCAATTCTTTTTCCAGGCTGAGTTCAATCTTCAGATTTTTCATTTCTTCCACGATTGGAAGTAACTCGAAGCTCACCGAATTCATATTGTGTAGTTCTGTCGGGGTGCGGTATTGCGCGTTCAGGATAAAAGGTTTTTGACCTTCTATTTTGATAATAGTATTTTCTATTTGGTCATACACTTCCTTAAACTTAGCGCGGGCCTGCATGAAATTTGGGGAATTGAAAGTGGTGCAATTCCAGTTATAGACTTCATTGTTGGCTACATTATATTTCCAGATGCTGCAGTAACTGGCGCCGGGAACGGAAATCGTGGACTTGTATTCCGATACCTGCGCGTGCTGGGAAATCATGTCTCCCCGTATATTGTGAAAGCGGTTGGGATAATCGCGGATCACTTTTTCAAGCGCCACATTGGTTTTGTTTGAAAAAACATCTTCCTGTGAGAAAAGCCAGACAGCATTCAGCAGGAGAGCAAGGGTCAACATTGTGCTTCTCATAGCAGTGGATTTGAGAACTAAAATAATATAAAAATCCACCAGTTGCAATAGGGAAAATACGGTAGTTTGTTGATGATAAACGCCGGCCTTTCAAAGTGTTAGGTTCTATATTTTGGGCTTTGGGCCTAACTAAACAGGTATTCCACGTCTTCGCGGGAAAGGCTTTTAACGAACCCGTCGTCATCGGCAATAAGATCCTTTGCCAGGAGCCGTTTACGGTCCTGCAGTTGAAGAATTTTATCTTCAATACTGTCTTTACAGATCATCCGATAGGCAAAAATATTTTTCGTTTGCCCGATACGGTGAGTCCGGTCGATGGCCTGTTGTTCCACCGCGGGGTTCCACCATGGATCTACGATATAAACGTAGTCTGCCGCGGTAAGGTTAAGTCCGACCCCGCCGGCTTTGAGTGAGATCAGGAAAACGCGGCAACTGTCGTTGTCCTGGAAGGAACGAATGGCTTTTTCCCGGTCAGGCGCCGTGGTGCTGCCGTCAAAATATTCATAAGGAATTTCGAGTTCGATAAGTTTTTGCCGGATGAGGGCCAGCATACCGAGGAACTGGGAAAAGATCAGGGCCTTGTGGTTGCCGATATTTTCTGAAATTTCCCTGGCCAGTTCATCAAGTTTGATGGAATGGTTGGGATATTTATCCGTTTCATTCAGGATGGCCGGTGAATCGCAGATTTGCCGGAGTTTCATCAGGCCCTGCAAAATGGTTAGCTGTGATTTCTGAATGCCCTGGGATTCAATCGTACCCAGGATCTTATCCCGGTAATCATTCCGGTATGCGTCGTACACTTTACGTTGTTCTTCTTCCATTTCACAAAACAGGATCGTTTCTGTTTTGTCCGGAAGGTCGCGTGCAACCTGTTCCTTTGTTCTCCGGAGAATAAATGGGTACAATAATTTGCGCAGGTGGTCCTTCCGGTCAGGCTCGCCGAATTTATCAATGGGAATCGCAAATTCCTGCCGGAAAAATTCAATACTGCCCAGCATGCCCGGATTCAGGAAATTCATCTGTGCAAAAATGTCGAAGGTATTGTTCTGAAGCGGTGTACCGCTCATACACAACCGGTGTTTCGCCCGGAGCAGGCAGGCTGCCTTCGTTACTTTACTGGAAGGATTTTTAATGGCCTGCGATTCATCGAGCACTACATAGTCCAGCGGGATATCCATGAGCAGCTTGATATCGCTGCGCAGGGTGCCATACGTCGTGATGATCACTTCAAAATCATTCAGGGCTTCTTTATTTCGCAGGCGTTCGCCGCCATGGTGTATCCGGTAGGTGAGTTCGGGAGCAAATTTTTTAATTTCATTTTCCCAGTTAAAGATCAGTGTCGTGGGACAAACGACCAGCGCACGTAACTTACCGTAATGATATTTATAATGATGAAGGAAAGACAAAGCCTGGATGGTTTTACCCAACCCCATGTCATCGGCGAGAATGCCCCCCCAGTTTACTTCGTGCAGATAGTTGAGCCAGTGAAATCCATGAATTTGGTAAGGCCGCAGGATTTGAGACAGATGCGCCGGCGGGTCAATCTCTTTAATTTTTTTAAATTCCTTTAGCTGCTCGTATTTTTTTTCCAGGTGGATGATCAGCTCTTCTTCGTTTCTGTTTTCATATAACTCATCAATCACGCTGAGGTGATACCGGGACAGGCGGAGCTCGTTGCTTTTTCCTTCCCCAACCCGAAAGAGAAGGGCATATCTTTTCACCCACTCATCCGGCAATACCCCCAGGGTGCCGTCGTTCAAGGGTACAAACTGCTGTTTATTGGCAAGGGCTTTTTTGACGTCTGCAATGGTAACTTTCTGGTCCCCGAAAATAATATCCACTCTTGCGTCGAACCAGTCGGTACTGCTGCTGATATGAATTTTCGTCTGTGGCCGGGAAGTATTGAACCGGAAATTTTTCAGCGCTTCAAAACCGTGAACGTTCACTTTCATTTCCTGCATGGCATCCATAAAAAGAAAAAACCAGTTGTTCTTTAATACGTCACTGCCGCGCAAAGCCAGACCCGAAGAGCCATGGGGCTGGATGAACTGGGAATGAAGGGATTGGAGCTGGGTAATAAAAGCCGTTTCTTTTTCCTTATTTCGCTGGATGAGCAATACTTTATCTCCGTCCGGCACCACGAGCTGGTCCTTACCAATGGACGTGGTTTCAAAACCCTTATATGAAAAAACGGGTTGGAACAATAAGTAATCCCCCTTTTCCTGAAGAAGTATTTTTCTTTCCGGATCGCCGCTCTTTACCTCACGGATAAGTTCATTTTCGAATTCAACGTGGTATTCCTTCTGCAGGGGAATAATAAAACTGCGCAGCTGTTCAGGCCAGTCGGCTTTGGATATGGTCAGTCTGCCCTCGTTGAATTTTGAAACAACGGCGATGTCTTCCGGTTTATCCCAGAGGTAAAGGCAGTTATTTAAAAATAAGATGACCTGGCTATTGCATTTATTTTGCGTCAGGTCGATTGATTGTCCCGTAATCCGGGTATATGCCTTTACCTCAATATTATTTTTATTGACAGAAACCTTAAAGGAAGGGCTAACGGGATCGGGCGAAAGATTTACCGACTGCAGATTGGACGTCTTAAACGGCTTGTGTCCGTTCAAAAAAAAGATGAACGGATTTTCGCTGAGCTCGCTAAATAATTTTCTGTAACGGGGGTGCAAGTATTCGATGATCAGTGCCTTGGTATCATCAGGAAGTTCTTCCCCTTCCGTGTGGATGATATTCTCCCACATTCCGCTGAATGGTGAATTCCGGTTAAGGTATTTATTCACTTCCTGTTCCTGGGTTTTCCGCAAAGAGAAAACAAGTTGCCGGTCAGGTTCATTGAATTTTTCTGTATTGACAAATTTGGCAAGTTCAAGTTTTTCAATCTTCCCTATATAGGCGGTTTGTTGTTCATTGCTTTCACCGCTGATGGCATCCAGCAAAAAACCGGGATAGGAATCGTGGTTGAAATTAAATACCACGCCGAGCCGCTGAACGGAGCCTGTTTTTTGTTCCGGTTCCATTACTTCTTCCACGACTTCTTTTTCAAATTCGGGTTTCGGCCGGGTTAACGCAGCCGGATTTACGCGCTTGATGGAAACATCCATAACCCGCAGAAAAGGTTTTCCGTCTTTATAAGAAAATTCAAATTTTCCCTTGAGATCGTCCGAAAGAGAATACCCGTATGCTTCGAGTAATTTATTTTTTTCTTTATCCCAGTTACGGATACTGTCAAAATAATACGAACCATGAGCCTGTAATAACTGGAGAAATAAAATCACTTTGGGTAAACAAAGCGGATGATCCGTATCAGGAAAGGTAGAACTGGTATCAAAGTTTCTCTCTTCATTTTTCCGGATGATCACCGGATATACTATTCCGTCCAGCTCCACACTGGCTTTCACGACTTCATCAGATGCCAGTTCGATATGTGCTTTTTTGGATTGTAAAAATTTCCCTGCTTCTTCATAAACCTCACGGGAGCAGAGCAGGCGGATTGTTTTCGAATCAATCGACTTCATTTTTATCACCGTATGCGTCTGGTCATACCGGATCTCTTCCGCCTTTAGCATATTCCTGTCGAGCAGTTCCTGTAACTGGATCAGGGCAGCGGCTTCATGACGGCAAATATCACCCAGGTTATAGGGGCAACTGCAGCGAACGGATAGCGCTTTTGCATCGCGGAATTTCTGAACAAAAACTTTATAGTAGGTTGTGTAACTATCGTCCTTGATGCGAAAAGTCACCGTTTCGAAGAGTTCATCGTATTCAATAAGCTCTACATATCCAATGGCATGGATTTTTTTCCCCCGGCGAATGACTTCATCGGTTCCATTCGTATAAACGTATTTAATAAGGTGCGGTAGGGCCATTCAACTTTTCTGTTTTCCATCAGCCTGATTCCTGTAAAGTCGGTTGGGAAAAGGCTAATCTGCAAAAGTAAAGGAAAAATTTTATGCCATGAAAGTTTTAGAAGGTTTATGCCCTTTTAATGGCCCGCCATTAAAAAGAAAACCGGGTTTTTCAACTTTTTTGCCTCCCCGCTTCGAATAAGCTGGCATGAAGGGGCTTAACCGCAGGGCGTCAGGACCGGGAAAGCCATTTTTTTGGAAATTCGCAATGGGTCGATTCAGGGAAGCAATCGCCCGGTAAACTCCCGGGCACCCTTATCCGATGAAATTCCTACCGGCCGGGGCTCGCTATCGAAACCTGTTTTATTGAATGAAAAATCATGGCCGGCAATCGTTGGTCCGGTCGGATTTAAATAACTTGGAATAGCATTTGCCACTATAACTTTGTACCCGGTACTTCGTAAACCGATCTTCATGACGCGAAGCATTTTACTATTCCTGATTTTTTCCCAGGCTTTTTTTCCTTACGCCATTTCGCAAAAGCTTCGCAAAGCGGATAAGGAAATCATTGTTGAACTTCAGTCGGATATTGGTTATCTGTCCAACGACAAACTCGAAGGAAGAAGGTCAGGTACTCCCGGAGAAACACTGGCTTCGGACTATATTGTTGCCGGGTTTTCAAAAGCAGGTCTCAAACCCCTGGGTGACAGTGGCACGTATCTGCAGCGATTTGAAATTTACGACGGCAGAGACATCAGTCAAACCCGTTTCACGATAAATAATTCGGCGCTCCTGCTGAACACAGAATTTATTCCTTTGCCTTTCAGCGCACCCGGGAAAGTGGAAGGTTCGCCAGCCATTGCCTTACAGGAAAGCGGTTCGCCCTGGTTTTATGATCTGAAAGAAAGTATTGAAGCGGCTCAATCCAACCCACACTACGATTTGGGAAGAGTCCTTCGCGAAAAAACCAGATTGTTTGCGGGCAAGGGAGCCAGTGCGGTGATTTTTTACAACAGTTCAAAAATAGATGACGGGATTGTTTTTGATCCTGCGGAGGGAATCAAATCAGAAAAGATTCCGGCGCTCTATGTTACAAAAACCGGAAGAAGGAAATATCTGAAAGATATTTCCCAGACACTCGATGTGGAAATCAACGTGGTGATGGAAGAGAAAAAAAGATGGGGTCACAATGTGGTGGGATACCTGGATAACGGGGCGCCCTATACGGTGATCATCGGTGCGCATTATGACCATCTCGGTTTTGGTGAGGATGGAAACTCTCTTTACCGCGGACAGGAAAAAATGATCCACCCCGGCGCCGATGATAATGCGAGCGGCACTGCGGGGCTCATGGAACTGGGCAGACTGCTGAAAAAAACAAAGGGACTCCGAACGAATTATTTGTTTGTCGCGTTTTCCGGAGAGGAATCCGGACTCATCGGATCAAAATATTTTACAGAGCATTCACCAGTAGCGTTATCAAAAATCAGCTATATGCTGAATATGGACATGATCGGGAGGCTGAACGACAGTACGCATGTTCTCATCATCGGTGGGTATGGCACTTCACCCCAATGGGCCGAAGTGATTGGCAGCACGCTGAATAAAAAGATATTTATCCTGAACGCCGACTCGAGTGGTACGGGCCCCAGCGATCACACTTCCTTCTACCTGAAAAATATTCCCGTATTATTTTTCTTCACCGGCATTCATCCGGATTATCATAAACCGACCGACCAGGCTGATAAAATAAATTATACCGGCGAGTTGCAGGTGATCCGGTTGATTTATGCGATTACGCAGAAAATGGATGGCGCAAACAAACCGGTATTTGCCAAAACGCGGGACAAACAGTTTGGTGTGGCGCCCTCCTTTAATGTGACGCTGGGTATCATGCCGGATTATAGTTTTCCCGGAAGTGGTCTGCGCATTGACGCGATCAGCGAAGGCCGGCCGGCAGAAAAAGCGGGCTTGAAAACAGGCGATATCATTATTAAACTTGGAAATTATACGGTGATCTCTTTGCAATCCTATATGGAGGCGCTCTCTAAATTTAACCGCGGCGATGAAACAACAGTTGAGTTTTTAAGGGGTAAGGAAGAAATGAAAGCAGCGGTTCAATTCAAATAATATCATGAAGTCGTTAAAACTGGACATGGACAATATGGAAGGCGACTTTTTTGATGGCTCCCGGTTGCTCGGGATCGTAGCGCCATTAAAGGGTTACCGGTTCTGCTGGCAGTTGAACCGTCAGATGCGGCTTGACTTCAGAATTACAAACCAGATCGAGATCCCCATGATCAGAAAAAAACGTCAGTATTATTTTACCGTATACGAGTGTCCGGAACCACATAAGACACTCGTCCATTATTTATATAACAATCAGTTTGACGGAGAATATTTGTTACCGGAGTTCAGACACCTCGATTTTTTCTGGCTTTTGAAGGGAGATGCAGTATCCGATGAACTGATGGTTGAAATGGTGGGCTCCATTAAATCCATAACCGGCGTACAGCTGGTAACGGAACTTACACATACGAAGATTAAGCACCGGGAGCACCTCATTTTCTGATAATTAAGTTAGCTATTCATACTCGCCAGAAACTCCTCGTTGCTTTTTGTACCACGCATGCGTTTCAGCAATTCATTCATGGCTTCTTCCGTATTCATATCGTTGAGGTAAACGCGAAGTAAATTCATGCGTTGCAGAATTTCTCTTTCCAGGAGAAGATCATCACGGCGCGTAGAGGAAGCCACCAGGTCAATGGCAGGGAAGATCCTGCGGTTGGCCAGTCGCCTGTCCAGCTGCAATTCCATATTTCCTGTTCCTTTAAATTCTTCAAAGATCACTTCATCCATTTTGGACCCGGTATCTATCAGGGCAGTTGCGAGAATGGTCAGCGAGCCGCCATTTTCGATTTTACGCGCTGCGCCAAAAAATTGTTTGGGTTTCTGCATTGCATTGGCTTCCACACCACCGCTTAGTACCTTACCGGATGCGGGGGCGACGGTATTGTGTGCACGGGCAAGGCGGGTAATGGAATCCAGCAGGATCACGACATCGTGGCCGCATTCCACAAGACGCTTGGCCTTTTGTAAGGCCACAGTTGAAACTTTTACGTGTTTCTCTGCGGGCTCATCAAAAGTAGAGGCGATCACTTCTGCGCGAACGGAGCGTTCCATATCGGTAACTTCTTCCGGACGTTCATCTACGAGAACAATCATCAGGTAACATTCCGGATGGTTAATGGCGATGGCGTTGGCAACCGCTTTCAACAGCATGGTTTTGCCCGTTTTCGGTTGTGAAACGATCAACCCGCGCTGTCCCTTGCCGATGGGTGTAAAAAGATCGATGATACGGGTTGAAAAATCCGAAGGACTTACAAAAAGACTTAGCTTTTCGAAAGGGAAAAGCGGGGTCAGGTAATCAAAAGGAACACGGTCCCTGACTTCTTCCGGAGATTTATTGTTGATGGTTTCCACTTTGAGCAGAGCAAAATATTTTTCCCCTTCTTTTGGCGGACGAACCGATCCATAAACGGTATCACCCGTTTTTAAACCAAATAATTTTATCTGTGAAGGAGAAACATATACATCATCAGGAGAAGAGAGATAATTATAATCACTGCTGCGCAAGAAGCCATATCCGTCGGGCATCATTTCCAAAACGCCCTCAGCCTGGATCACGCCGTCAAATTCAATATTGAAATTGTCATTGCGGCGTTGCGGGTAAACCTTTTGCTGTTGGTCACCGTTTCCCTGTCGATTTTGTTCCGGAGCGGATCCATTTTCTTCATTCCCGTTGTCCTGGTTGCCGTTCTCGTTATTATTGTCTGAGGCTTCCGTTTCATCCGGCTCTTCTTCCCGATGCTGGCTTGAATGTTCCGGTCTCGGATGCGGTTGAGGTTTGTGAAATTCAACCGGGGCCGGGTTTTCATCCATCGGTTCGTCTTCTTTCTTACGAAGTTTTTTAACGATGGGTTTTTCTTCTTTTTTCTTCAGATCCTTTTTCGGTTCCAGTTTTTTAAGTTTTGGAGCCGGGTCGCCGCTTTCAACGAAAGCTTCTTCGCTGGAATTTGCCGTTGTTGTTTTTACAATACGTTTGCGTTTGGTCGAACCTGCATCTGCGCCATCTGATTTATCACTGGGCGTCAGGGCCTGTTTATCCAGTATTTTATAGACGAGTTCCTGTTTGTCGAGTTTTTTGGAATTCGGGATTTTCAACTGCTCAGCGATATCGAGCAGTTCGGGAACGAGCATGTCGTTTAATTGAAGTATGTCGTACATAGTAAAGCTTGAGAATTACGGCAGTTAGCACTGACCTGTAGAAAAGAATTTGTGAATGTATTTTGATTAAAGACGAGCGGAATGACTAAAACTGACAGTTGCGAGCAAAGGATAATAACGAATCAGCCTGATTCCGGTGCAATGATAATATAAAAACGGAAAATCTAAAAAAATATTTCAAGGATTATCTTTGCGCGGTTAATTCAACAGCAACCCTAAAATATCAGAATGTTCAATAAACGCGTCAAAATCAAGGATGCCCTCGGAATGCCGGCGGGACAGGAGGGTATAACCGTTATGGGATGGGTAAGGACCTTCCGGAACAACCAGTTTGTTGCCTTAAACGACGGATCATCCAACGAAAACCTTCAGATCGTGATGGAATTGGGGTTATTTGACGAGATCCTGTTGAAGAAGATAACTACCGGCAGTTCGATCCGGGTGACAGGAAAACTGGTGGCATCTCCCGGAAAAGGCCAGCAAATAGAGTTAAAAGCGGCCAGCGCGGAGATCCTGGGCCTGTCCGACGCGGATAAATTTCCGCTCCAGCCCAAAAAGCACAGTCTTGAATTTTTACGCGAGATCGCCCATCTCAGATTCCGGACGAATACCTTTGGTTCCGTCTTTCGCATACGGCACGCGCTTGCCTTTGCCGTGCACCAGTTTTTTAACGAACGCGGGTTTGTATATCTGCATACCCCCATTATTACGGCCACCGACGCGGAAGGCGCGGGTGAAATGTTTAAAGTAACTACCCTTCCTTTCGACCAAACCCCGCGCAACGAAAAGGGGGAGGTGAATTTTAAGGAAGATTTTTTTGGCCGGGCTACTAACCTCACGGTCAGCGGGCAGCTCGAAGGCGAGTTGGCCGCCATGGGATTTGCTGATATTTACACATTCGGACCGACGTTTCGGGCAGAAAACTCCAATACCGCCCGGCATCTGGCCGAATTCTGGATGATCGAGCCCGAGGTTGCTTTTAGCGATCTGGAAGATAATATGAATCTGGCCGAATCATTTGTTCGATATCTGATTGCCTGTGTATTGAAAAATAACCGGGCCGACCTGGAATTCCTGGCCCAGCGTCTGGCAGAAGAAGAAAATCAAAAGCCGCAGGCGGAGCGCAGTGAAATGGGTCTGATTGAAAAACTGGAGGCGGTTGCCAGTCAGGATTTTGAACGGATCACTTATACTCAGGCCATCGAAATCCTGATGCAGTCTTCCGCATATAAAAAGAAAAAATTCAAATACGAGCTTTCCTGGGGTGCGGACCTGCAGAGCGAACACGAACGCTGGCTCGTGGAAAAGCATTTTAATAAACCCGTGATTGTTTCGGACTATCCCAGGGAAATCAAGGCCTTTTATATGCGGCAGAACGAGGATGGAAAAACGGTGGCTGCGATGGATATCCTGGCGCCAGGCATTGGTGAAATCGTGGGCGGATCCCAGCGGGAGGAAAGACTGGATATGCTGGAAAGGAGGATGCATGAAATGCATATTCCGATAGAACAGATGTGGTGGTACCTCGATACCCGTCGTTTTGGAACCGTTCCGCATGCCGGTTTCGGACTTGGATTCGAACGTATGGTCCAGTTTGTTACCGGAATGACCAATATCCGCGATGTGATCCCATTTCCGCGCACGCCTAAAAATGCTGAATTCTGATTTACGTTTTACGCTTAACGCAGAACGCTCAGCAATTTGACCTTCAATATTAAATTTAGGCCATGTGAGAATCTCGCAAAGCTATTATTTTAGGTGTTAGATGTTAAGCGTTCTGCTTTAAGCCAAGTACCTTATCTGAATCCTAACACGATTATACGCCGTTCATCCTTTTTTATTTTTTCTCTTTTTGCTTTTAAATATTGTAATATATTCATTTTCACCCTGTTAGTCAATTGCCGATAATCGGTATAAATAGTTATTGACTTTTCCATGGTACTTTGTTTTGCATAGTACTAAAATATATCCTATATTTGTTTTGCAAGCGGGAATTCATTCACGTAAAAAGCAAGACCATGAACATAGAAAATACACAGAGCCAGATGCGCAAGGGAATTCTGGAATTCTGTATCCTTTCCATCATCCGGCGTGGAGAGGCCTATCCTTCCGACATCGTAGAAGAAATGAGATCTGCGAACCTGAATATCCTGGAAGGAACCCTGTACCCCTTACTCACCAGGTTAAAAAATGCGGAAATGCTCACCTATCGCTGGGTGGAAAGCAATTCGGGACCCCCACGTAAATATTTTTCCCTTACCGAAAAGGGGTTGGCATTTTACCGGGAACTGGAAACGACCTGGAAAGAACTTGCTGACGCGGTGGATGCCCTGGCGAATAAAAGCGAAAAAATATCGGAAAATCCATAATCAAACCTTAACAATCTCCAAATAAGTATACAATGAAAAAGATCATCAACATAAACTTTCATAGCCGGGTCATCCCGATTGAAGAAACGGCTTATGATATTTTACGCAAATACGTTGAGAGTTTGAAAAATCACTTTGCGGGTGAAGAAGGTGGCGACGAAATCGTCAACGATATTGAAAACCGCTTCGCAGAACTTTTTTCGGACCGGCTCAAAAAAGGCGCTACCTGCATCACAGATGCAGACGTGGAAGAAATCATAAGCAGTATGGGTCGTCCTGAAGATTTTGATCAGGATGAAAATACAGGCACTAATGGCTATACCAGCGGGCGGTCGTCTTCAGCATTTGCAGAAGAAACAGCTTCCGAACAGCCTCACCGTTTATATCGTTCCGAAAATGATAAAATGCTGGGTGGTGTTTGCGGAGGTATCGCCGCTTACCTGAGGATAGACTCCTCCATAGTAAGGATCCTGTTTGCTTTTCTGACACTTGGTTTCGGAACGGGCATTCTGGTTTATCTCGTGTTGTGGGTTGTTCTTCCGCCCAGATCGATGGTTACGAATATCCGCAAAAGACTTTTCCGCGATTCCGATCACCGGGTCATTGGTGGCGTGGCGAGCGGTCTTGCAGCCTATTTTAATATAGAAATCTGGATTCCCAGAATTATATTTTGTCTTCCGCTTATTTTCGGAATCATCAGGTCCATCTTTCGTCATATCTGGTTCGACTTTGACAGTTCATTTTCCTTTATTGCCAATGGATTTGGCGGGGGATTAACCACCATCTATATCATACTCTGGATCGTTTTACCTGAAGCCAGAACCGCTTCGGAAAAACTGGAGATGCGCGGCGAAAAAATTGATCTGGAATCTATAAAGAATACAATAAAAAGTGATCTGGAAGGATTCAAACAAAAGGCGACAATAGTCGGAGGAGAAATTAAACAAAAAGCGCAACAGTTTGGAAATGAAATGAAAAACAGGTCCGGTAGCGTCAGGAAAGATATTTCATCTGTGAATGTTCCACGCAATGGAATCGGACACGCCATCGGCGTGCTGTTCAAAGCATTCTTCTTATTTATTTCCGTGATCATTACGTTTGCTTTAGTCACCGCTTTAATCGGGCTGACTTTTACCGGGGCAGGCGTACTTCCGCTGAAGAGTTATTTTTTCCAGGGTTTCTGGTCGAACATCATGATGTGGGGAGTCCTGGTCCTTTTCCTGATCTTACCAGTTATAGGCATATTAACCTGGCTGATCCGTCGAATTATTGGTGCGAGAAGCCGCAACAATTACCTGGGATATACATTCGGGAGCCTTTGGGTAATCGGCCTGATCTGTTTTATTGTTCTCCTGGCCAGTTTCAGCAGAAATTTCAGCTCCCGTAATGGAATAACCGATAAAATTAATCTGGCAAGTCCGGCCCAAGGCAAACTGATCGTAAAAATGGATGAGTCAAGACCGGATTTTTTCGAATCCGACTGGATGGGTATCAACTGGCATCATAAGGGTCCTTTCTTCGACGTTTCGGACGACAGCGTGGTCCTGAATAACGTACGGATAGAAGTTATTAAAAGTGAAGACAGTGCCTGGCACCTCAATTTGGAAAAGCTGAGCCGGGGCAGCACCGGAGGCGAGGCATTGAAAACAGCTTCGGAAATTAATTTCCTGGTTGTCCAGAATGACAGTCTTCTTACCCTCGGACGCGGATTTTCAATAACACCCAAACAACAATTTCGTAACCAGCAGGTCTTGGTCCTGATTAAAATACCAGTCGGGAAGAAGATCTTACTTTCCGAAAACCTGGATCAATATCATTGGTTTAACATAAACCAGAAATGGCATAATAACGGAATCAATATTGACTGGGATGATAACAATGACTATAACAGTGATTCCTGGGAATCCAATACAGAATATGTGATGACGGACCACGGATTGGAAAGAACAGGAAAAAATGGGAGTGGCGACATCGAAGAACCAAACAAAAACGCCATACCCGACAGCAATCAAAAGAAGAAAGACAATCCCAATGACTACCGGTACCATAAGCCAAAATCGGCCAAATCCGCCGCAATTCATGTTTCGGACGGCTCAGATTCAAATGAGAACGGGGATTCTGACACCGGCTCTACCCTGCTTTTATTGACCAGGCTGAGTTAGTCTGTCAGAGTAAGAGAAAAGTCCCGTCCCGGCATTACGGGGGCGGGACTTTATTATTTATTGGCTGCCTGCAGCGCAAGTTTTAATTTCGCGCTCGGTTTCTTAAACTTCAAACGGCTATGAAAAAAACTCCCTTTACGCATAAACACCTGGAGCTGGGTGCAAAAATGGCTGAATTTGCGGGATATAATATGCCGATCAGTTATTCCGGGATCAATGATGAACACCTGGCCGTTCGAAATAATGCCGGCATTTTCGATGTAAGTCATATGGGCGAATTTATTCTGAAAGGACCCAAGGCCCTCGATCTGATACAAAGCCTTACTTCCAATGACGCTTCCAAATTAGCCGAGGGTCAGGCACAATACAGTTGTCTTCCGAATGAAACGGGCGGCATTATTGATGACCTGCTTGTTTATTGTATCAGAAAGAACGATGTATACATGCTGGTGGTAAATGCTGCAAACATTGAAAAAGACTGGAGCTGGATAAAAAAAAATAACACAGAAGTAAAGATGGAAGATATTTCTTCCAAAACCTGTCTATTGGCCGTTCAGGGACCCAATGCCACGCGTCTCCTGCAGCCATTGACTTCCATGGATCTCATGAATCTGAAGTATTACAATTTTGTAAAAGGAAGTTTTGCCGGGGTGGATAATGTTTTGATCAGCGCCACAGGATATACGGGAGCCGGAGGCGTTGAAATTTACTTCGAAGACAAAAACGATTCAGCTAATAAAATCTGGGATGCTATTTTTACCGCCGGAAAACCTATGGGCCTGAAGCCTGCGGGACTGGCTGCCCGTGATACGCTCCGGTTGGAAATGGGTTACTGTTTATATGGAAACGATATCAGCGACAGCACGTCTCCATTGGAAGCCGGACTGGGCTGGATCACAAAGTTTACAAAACCCTTTGTGGGGCGTGAAATAATAGAAGAGAAAAAGAAACTGGGGATTCAGAAAAAGCTGGTAGGATTTGAAATGCTGGATAAAGGGATTCCGCGTCACGGATATGAGATCAAGGATTTTTCAGGAATGCAGATCGGGGAAGTTACATCAGGCACACAGTCACCTTCGTTAAATAAAGCCATTGGATTGGGTTATGTGCGGGATGCTTTCTCAAACTCCGAAGCAAAGATTTTTATTAAGGTCAGGGATAAACTTTTGCAGGCACGTGTTGTCAAACTTCCATTTTTATCTTGAAGGGCAGGAGTTTTCCGTAACGCAGATAATTTTTAATTGAATTTTATTTTGACCTGATGCCCAATACAAAACCTTCTTTGTTTACTTCCATGTCCCCGGCCCTTTTGCATTTGTATGATGCATCACAGGCAACGGTGGTGATCATAGATGTATTACGGGCTACTTCAACCATTGCCACCGCCTTATATAACGGCGCGCGTCATATTGTACCGGTGGACAGCGTGGCAAAATGTATTGAACTCGGCCGTCAGATTAATTGCGTCACCGCCGGAGAAAGAGACGGAAAGATTGCGGAAGGCCTGAGCCATGGCAATTCACCGTTTGAGTACAGCAGGGAATTTATCAATGGAAAAATTCTTGTGCTCACAACAACCAATGGTACGCGCCTGCTTCATATGGCCCTGGAAAAAGGGGCGCGTGAAATTGTAACGGGTTCGTTTGCCAACCTGGAAGCGGTAACCGAATATCTCTTCCAGCAAAAAAATAATGTCATCCTGGCCTGCGCCGCGTGGAAGGACCGTATCAATATTGAGGACGTATTATTTGCCGGGGCGTTGATTGAAAAAGTCCGCCAACATTTCACGATCGAATGTGACGCGTCTCATATCGCAGTCAATATTTACAAAAAAGCATCGGGCGACCTGTTTGATTTTTTGAAAGAAAATAATGCCTCCCATTATAACCGGTTAATGTCGTATGGGCTGGAAAAAGATATACGTTATTGTCTGGAACCGAACATGGCCAATGTGTTACCGATTTATGAAGCAGGGAAATTGAAAATTTACTGAGCCATTTCCCAGACTTCCATTTTTCTTTCAAAAACGTCCAGCGGCATACAACCGTCTTTCAGCACTTCATCATGGTATGCAGCAATATGAAATCTTTCTCCCAATTCTCCTGTATACTGCGTTCGGAGTTCACGGATCAGCATAGCCCCCGTTTTATAGCTCAGAGCCTGCGCCGGATCGCCGATATATCTTTCAATTTCTGCCGTGGCGCCCTGTTCACTGATGGCTTCGTTTTCCATCATATATTGAATGGCCTGTTCCCGCGTCATTTTTTTCTCGTGCATGGCAACGTCCACCACCAGCCGGATGGCCCGGTGTATCTCATCTCCCAGGGCGCCCATGTATTGATAAGGATCGGTGTAGAGACCCAGTTCCTTACCCAGGGATTCTGAATACAATGCCCATCCTTCTCCATAGGCTCCGTACCAGGCAAATCTTCTGAACCGGGGAAGGAGGGTATCTTCCATTTGCAGGGATACCTGGTAATGATGGCCGGGAATAGCTTCGTGAAGAAAAAGTGATTCCATACCCGAAGTAGTATTGAACCGGGTAGCATCCAGGATCGGCACATAAAAAATTCCAGGCCTTGAACCACCGGGGTCTCCCTGCAGGTACTCGGCGGCGGCGCTTGCTGCACGGAATGCTTCGGTCTGGCGGATTTCGAATTTCATTTTTGGTGTACGACCAAAAAGTTTTTTGAGGTTGGGATCAATCGTCAGTTGAATCTTTCTGAACGCGCCCAAAACATCCTCCGGTGTTTTATATGGCATGAACCGGGGATCATTCTTCATAAAAGTAAAAAAGGACGGCAGATCGCCGGCATAACCGGTTTTTGTTTTTGTAATTTCCATCTCCTCCCGGATTCTCTTTACTTCCGAAAGGCCGGTCTGGTAAATCTCTTCCGCCGTTTTATCGGTGGTTGTCCAATACCGGATCAAATAATCATACAATTTGTTTCCGTTGGGTAGTTCATCAAATCCAATGCTGCTGCGACTCTTAGGCAGGTATTCGTTTTGTAGGAAGTCCGACAGTTTTTTATAGGATGGTACAATGGACTGGGATATCAGTTTGGACATATTAAAAGTTATCCTTGCTTTATCCGAATCGCTGATGGAGGGAGGAATGAGGTTAACGGGCGCATAAAAAATGCTTTTGGTAATATCCTCAGTGACCATACTTTGCATTTCTGGTATCATTTTCACGACGAGACATCGTGGAAGAATATACCCGTTCTGCATTCCTCTTCTGAAATAGGCAATGGCACTATCTGCCCAGGCCTGAAATCCCGAGGCTCTCCTGATCCAGTTGTTGTAATCCTCAACCGTTTTAAAAGGCTGGACCCCGCTGCCGCTACCCATCTGACCCAGAAAAATGGGAATTCCTTCAAACTGGTTAAAGGGCATATACTGGATATTGGGCATCGTTATGTTATTGGTGACCAGGTGTAAATCAATCCCCTCCAGGCTCATTTTCATTTCCCTCGTAAAAATATCATAGCTGATCTGGTCATTCTGATTGAGCTTATCCCGGTCAAATACAAGGATTTTATCGAGGTAACGCCCATAAAAATTGCGTAAGGTATCCAGGTAGCTATCCGTAAAATCAACCGGAAACTGATCATTGTAGCGGTTATCGCCGTTTTGGGTCGCTTCCAGAGGAAAGTATTTCATCCGGTCATCGTAATAATCATTTAAAACCCGGCCGAAGGCCCGGTTATTCCGTATTGACCGGTCAGAATGCATGAGTTTACAGGAACCAATAATACAACAGACCAATAGGAATACGTATGAAGAAAATTTCATGCAGATAAATTTGGGAACTAAAGCTAAGCAATTCATTTATCAGGGAAATATGATCCAAATAATTTTCAGGACAGAAATGCATGGGAATTTATTTTTTCACATATCTTCGCCAGACTAAAGCTACTTATCCGGCTGTATCTCTTACCTTATGCATCCCAATCTCGTATTCATCAAAGCTGTATTTATCAAATAAAATAAGCCCTGGCAACGGATTGGTACAACAATTGCTGTCTGCGTTATATATTTTTAAAGCATATCGATTATTCACTAACTTTTCTTAAAATGATTCTTATGAAGCTTAGGTACATTCTACTGTTCGCAGTTTCGTCACTGTTTCTTTTCTCCTGCGTGAGCACCAAAAAATTCAAAGAAATGCAGGCCAAGATGCAAGGCCGCTTTGACTCACTGAGCGCTGAATATGCAAAACTCCAGGGCGACCTGAAGAATTGTAATGATCAGACTGCTTCCCTCACCACAAAAAACACAGGCTTACAGGGACAGGTAGACGAATTAAACAAACAAATTTCATTCCTCAGAGAAAACAATACTCAGGCTTTGAAACAACTGGAAGACATGTCGGTGATCTCCGGTGCACAAGCTGAAAGTATCAAGAAATCATTGGACAACATCGGCGCTAAGGATGCGTATATCCGCGATCTGCAGTCGGCCATGGCCCATAAGGATTCTTTGAATATGGCGCTGGTTATGAACCTCAAAGGTGCCGTTGGGAATGCGAACGATTCGGATATCAATATTAAAATTGAGAAAGGTGTTGTTTTCATCGACATTTCAGACAAGATGCTTTTCAAAAGCGGAAGTTTTATAGTAACCAAAGGGGCAAAAGATGTTCTGGCCAAGGTTGCTGCTGTTCTTAAAAACCAACCCGATGTTGAATTCATGGTTGAAGGAAATACGGATGATAAAGTTTATCGCGGACATCCGGATTTAGTTGACAACTGGGATCTGAGTTGTAAACGCGCCACTTCAGTTGTGCGCATCCTCGCAAAAACTTATGGTATTCCTCCAGCTAAAATGACTGCTGCCGGGCGTGGTGAATACGTTCCGTTAATGCCGAATGATTCAAAAGAAGGCCGGTCTGCCAACCGTCGTACGAGGATCGTGATTCTTCCACAGTTGGATCAGTTCTTCAATCTGCTCGAAACAAAGAAATCATAGTCTAATTTCATATGAAATCATTTTAAAGGTCCTCCATTCGGAGGACCTTTTTTGTGCACCCTTTTGAAGCCTAAAACCCAAAGCGTAAGGCCTGAAACTTTCAGATGATAGATGATGTTTATCGCGTATCGTGTATCGATAAACGATATACGATTAACGATACAGGGAAAAAGTTTACGCTTTAAGCATTAGGCTATAAAGGGGTTAATATCCCCTGATGTTTTTCCTTTCGATGTAATTTATGAAGGCCCGGTTGACAACCCGGTTGCCGCCTGGTGTGGGATAATTGCCGGTAAAATACCAGTCGCCGGTGTTTGTGGGACAGGCTTTATGAAGAGATTCGATGGTTTGATAGATTACTTGTACGGGGGTTTTAATATCTGGCGGCGTAATCAGTTCCGCTATTTTATCCGAGATCTCCTGCGTTGTAAATGGCTTGTAAACCTGGCGAACGATATTCTCTGTGTGTAACTGGCCCATGCGTTCGAGCTCCTTGCAACGGTCATACATTTCTGCAAGGCAATTTTCCTTTCCTCGTTCATGCATGAGCGTTATAGCCGCGCGGAATGCAATAAAATCACCGAGTTTACTCATGTCAATTCCGTAACAATCCGGATAGCGGATCTGGGGAGCAGAAGAAACGATTATTATTTTTTTTGGTTCCAGCCTGGCCAGCATGCGCACGATACTTTCCCTCAGCGTGGTTCCCCGAACGATCGAATCGTCGATCACGACCAGGGTATCCACCCCTTTTTGTACGGTGCCGTAGGTAATATCGTATACGTGTTGTACCATTTCATTACGACTGGCGTCAGCCGTAATGAACGTACGCATCTTGACGTCTTTTGTCGCAATTTTTTCAATCCGGATTTTCCGGTTGATCATTTGCGATAGTTTTTCTTCGGTCACGTCGTTTCCCCAGGAAAGGATCCGCTCGATCATGACCTTTTTCAAATAGTCATCCAGGCCTTTCCACATACCGTAAAAAGCAACTTCTGCTGTATTGGGTATGAAGGAAAAAATACTGTTTTTGAGATCGTGGTTAACCGAATTCAGGATTTGTTCGCTCAGGTTATATCCGAGTGCAATCCGTTCGCGATAAATTTTCTCATCACTGCCCCTGGAAAAATATATTCTTTCAAAACTGCAGGCGCGCCGCTCTTTCGCCGGAATAATTTGTTCGACCGAAAACCGGCCGTCTGATTTTGAAATGAGGGCATTTCCCGGCATCAGTTCCAACACTTCATTTTCTCCCACATTGAAAACGGTTCGTATGGCAGAACGTTCGGACGCAGCGATGATGATTTCCTCGTTAGCGAAATAGTAAGCCGGCCGGATTCCGTGTGCATCACGAAATACGAAGCCGTCTCCGTTCCCGACCAGCCCGCCCACGGTAAATCCGCCATCGAAAAGTGGAAGCGCTCTCTGCAAAACTTTTTTTAGATCCAGTTCTATCGGCGTTTCTTCATCGGCCTGTACAATAAAGTGATGGATCACTTCCATCATGGCTGCCAGGTCACTCTGTTTCTGAAATTCACCTGGTTCAATATTAATCAGGGCAAAGAGTTCATCCGTATTCACGAGGTTGAAATTGCCTGCCAGCGCAAGATTGCGGGCGGGTATCGTATCTCTTTTTATAAAAGGGTGACAAAATTCTACATTATTTTTTCCCTGCGTGCCATATCTTAAATGACCGAGCAGCAGTTCGCCCATCACAGAAATATGTCCTTTCAGCAGACCAGGATGTTTGATAATATCGGGTTGATATTTTTCAAGGTCCTTTACTTCTTCATTGATCTTTGAAAATATATCAGCAATAGGCTGATTATTATTACTGCGTATGCGGTGCAGGAAGGGGTGGCCTGGTTCGATATTAAGTTTTACGGATGCAACACCGGCGCCATCCTGGCCGCGGTTGTGTTGTTTTTCCATCAGCAGGTAGAGCTTATTTAAGCCATACAATGCCGTACCATATTTCTGGAGATAAAAGGAGAAAGGTTTGCGAAGTCTGATGAATGCCAATCCGCATTCATGTTTAATTTCGTCGCTCAATTTTTTCTTTTTTAGGGCGCCGGATTGTGTTGTGACCCGTCGCTCAATTTTCCGTTTTTTTGCGAAAAACCTTTCGGTTATTGGCATTTGAACGAAAGTGAAGCGCAAAGGTAATCGAATTTGAATGAATGCGGAAAAGAAGGAGATGCAGAAATGGTTAAAACCAGGCCGGGGAAGAAAGAGGCTGGTTATCATCTACATGTGGGGTGAAACAGGGACGGGGTATAAGGGGAGAAGTTTATCCCAGCATAGTACTTGTATTCATAAAATGAATCAGGGATGCGGCATTTTTAAGCCTCAGTTTTTTCAGAATATTATGACGGTGGACTTCAACGGTTTTGATTGAAATTTCCAGTTTAGCGGAGATGTCTTTGGAAGAATTGCCCTGCTTGATCAGATTAATAACATCCATTTCTCTTTCGGTGAGGGTATTGATGGCTAATTGCGAATCAGAATCCTTTGCATCTTCCGAAATCAGATCTTTCATTTCTTCACAAACAAACTGGTTTCCCTTCGATACCTCCAGGATGGCATTTACCATTTCTTCGCGGGATGAATTTTTAGTTACATAGCCACTCGCACCCAACTGCAACATTTTTTTTGCATAAGCGGGCTGTGAATGCATGGTAACACCAATGATGCGGGATTCCGGGGAAACTTCCCTGATCTGGCGGGTCGCTTCAATACCTGAAAAAGGGACCATGTTGATATCCATGAGCACCACATTCGGATGTTTTTGTTTGCTCATTTTCACGGCTTCCTCCGAATTCGCACAGGATCCGATAACCTTAAACCGGGAATCGCGATTCAGAATAAAAGTCCAGGTTTCTCTTATCAGCTTGTGGTCATCTGCTATTAAAATACTGATCATTTCCGGGGGGTTTTCAAGTGGCTTCAACTGGATTTGGGCATCGTTTTCGCGATACGTATTTGTAATATACTATAAGTGAGTGAAAATTGAAACAGTAGGGGCCGATTTTTCTTCCATCCGGTTCTCCAAAATTCAGTTTGAGCTCGTAAACTGGCGGGTTTGCCATTTGGTGAGATTGTTACATTCACGGTAATCTCCGTCAATCATAATATAATAAGTGGCAATCTTGGCCTGAAACCAGGTTTGGAGGACCTTATTCCTTTTTTGTTCGAGGGCACGCTGGGCTACCCGGTTATAATCGTCCTTCAGATTTTCCCGGTGTGGTTCGGATCTGGAAATCAAAAAAATGATACGAACTCCCTTTTTACCGCGTTCATCCGTAAATACGGACGGTTGTGAGTATTCCCCTGCTTTCAGATTGGATTTTTTCAGAAGCAACGCCATCTCTTTATCCAGTTCATCAATTTTTAAATAATTGGATCCGTCGCGGGCCATCATAATACCGGCCGTAAACTTGGCGGCTTCATCGTCACTATATTTTGCAACGGCTTCTCCGAAACCTATTGAACCCGCAACTAATAGCTGCCGGATGGAATCCAGTTTGGCAACAGCTATTGCAGATTCCGGTTCGGTGATCTGGGGAATGCGGAGAATATGGCGGATAACGGCATCGTCCCCGTTGCGGCTAACCATCTGGATGATATGATATCCGAATTTTGTTTTTATTACCGGAGAGACCTGGCCGTCTTTTAAACGAAAAGCGGCTGCGAGAAAAACGGGATCCCATTGTTTTTCCTGTCGGTTGATCTGATACATTCCCCCTTTATCCTTGCTGCCGGGATCATCAGAATATAAGGAAGCCAGGGTTTCAAAACGTCTGCTGCCGTTTTCTACCTGTGTCTTGTACCCATTTAGCTCTTCAATCGCGAGTAATTCAATATCCCGGCTGGCTTTCGGGTACACCACAATCTGCCCGATCTGTAATTCGGACTCATAAAGCCAGAGGCTGTCCTTTGGAATTTTATTGTAATATTCCTGTACTTCTGCCGGAGTTATTTTCACGCCTTCTACAATCTTATTCCGCATACCCGTGGCCATACGCTGTTCCTTGATGGGCTGGCGAAACTCTTCCCGCATCTGGTAAATTGACCTTCCCGCAATTTGCTCAAGTGCTTCCTTACTGCCGTATTGGGAAACGAAATAACGTATTTTCTGATCGATCTCAGCATCTATTTCTTCGTCTGTTACCGGGATGGAATCTTTCTCTGCCTGCAATATCAGGGCTTTCTGGGCGAGCATACCATCCAGGATCGTACACACGTCCCGCTCCTGTCCCCCCTGCCGTTTTATGTCCTCGTTTTCAATAGAGATTTCGGATTTCAGGATGATCTTATCACCCACGATACCGATGATTTTATCGGCAACCACCTTTTGTTGAGCCGTTGCGGCGATCACAAGGAGCAGGGGAAGGGCAGCACATAACAATTTTTTCATAATCGGAAATCTCAAACGTTCAAAAATACGCTCATTCACTTCTTCCGGGACCCGGCAAAAAGGATTTAACAAACCTTTCTAAGCTCAAAGCCTTTTTAAGCCTAAAGCCCAAGGCTTAAAGCCTAAAACTGTTATTTTATTGGACTATCATAACCCTGTTTATAAGAGGGGATTCCTGTTTATTTTTTCTTTTTCAATGGAATTGCGTTAGAAGGTTTTAGGCTTTAAGCTTTGGGCTTTTGGCTTAAAGCGTTCTCTTCACTTCCTCCTCTTCATAGGCTTCAACAATATCGCCTACGTGATAATCCGTATAGT